>Ga0123342_1001427_pt1 | contig 40153 bp, 16 predicted proteins | sample Turbeawhitnodule_FD_89960 | JGI IMG/M metagenome (GOLD analysis project Ga0123342, IMG submission 89960) | Root nodule microbial communities of legume samples collected from Mexico - Turtle bean Mexico white nodule | ecosystem: Host-associated > Plants > Roots > Nodule | place: Mexico: Nepantla...
AATCGGCCAAGTATACAAAGGTCTCGGCCATTTGTCAGTCGGCCAAGTATACAAAGGTCTCGGCCATTCGTCAATCGGCCAAGTATACAAAGGTCTCGGTCTGTCGGTCGTTCGGCCAGATTTCTGAAGATATTGACTTATCAGTCTCTCGGTCAGGCTTGACTGGGAGTCGGGCAGGCAGGTGGGTCCCGGCCTAGTCCAGTACCGGTACATTCTTTATTGTTTATTAAAATAAATAAAAAAGCTATATTATAGAAATAATATAATATTATTGAAATTTGTTTTAATTAATTTAAAAAGTTCAATAAATAATTTCTAAAGCTAGTTGAACTTCTCCACTTAATTATAAAGGTGACAAGATGTGCCTCATAAAGTGTTACTACCTTTCTAGCGTTAATTTAATAGTTTTCTTTTTTTATCAGCAATTTATGCATGTCTCTCGTATCTAAAATTTAATTTCACATCATTTCCTTTCTAAAAGTTTCTTTGAGACTTTTTAAAAATAAATACAAGTATAGACTTCATGGCTTTTAAAATTATTTTTAAACACGATTACAATTGTAACCCTAGGGAAATCCATTGGACGTAAAAAAGTCAGAAGAATTTGATAATGTTTTAAGTTATCTAGAATCATAATGGCCTAAGAATTAATGGAGAGTTTCACCCACAACCTTGATATTCAAAGTTAACACATGAAAATTTGATATCCATAAATGAATGCTAAAATAGTTGTGATTTTAGCATTGAAGAAACGAATAAATGCAAATGATGAAAACGAAAGAAATTCCAGAATATAACAGCAATAGGAAGTATCAGTTTGGCAGGCCGTTCCCCGCATATTTCTCGTCAGCAACATCACTAGGAAGGTCAAGGCCAAATGGAATTTTGCCAGGATAGTTGGTAGATGATTCATCTGAACCAATCATACTGCAAAGTGAAAAATGAAATTCATAGGTGAGTTTTCAGTAGAAAGTTACTCTGCAAATGAAATGAAATGCTCACCCTTTATCAACGACAACCATTGAACGTAGCTCACAATTAGCAAAGCTGTATAAAAAAGAAACCCAACATCAACTAATTAGTACAATGAAAGTTTGGTACAACTAAGGCTCACAAAAAACTATTTGCTAAAAGCTATATATTTCTCTTAAGATTGGGATTGAAAAATTCAGAGATGGGTTTTCAAACAAATTTTTGTACAAACTATTTTTCAGCTTCAATTTTAAGGGGAACACCAAATAAAAGGTTAAAACGATGTGAAGGAATACCCCTCAAGTGTAATTTCTCTTGTCCTCCGCTTTTTATTTTCAAAGTATTTTTTTTCCAAAGGGAAGTGAAGATTATTACCAAATAAACTCCATGATATTCAGAGAACTCAAACCTAACAAATTTTTTAAAATCACTAGAGTTTATGTTTTAAAAAAAAAATCATTAAAACATAATAAAACACAACAAATACTTAATTACAATAGTATTCTAATCAAATATTAGCATAAAAGTTTCAAAATTGTAATTAAAATTTTTGAAGTCTCCATGATATATATCTAATACTGTTACACCACCCAACACAATTACTATTTAGAAGTGTTTGTGCTTCTTACGTTGTCGGACAGGGACATGAATTATACACTACTATACTCAACCAAAAGAGTTGTCATGTAATTTAATGTATATGATATATATATATATACACACACACACACATTGTCTGATAAAAGTAAAACCTAAGTGGTGTTAGGATTCAAATTGGTCATTCAATAGATGGGGGAAAAAAGCACGTTGTTTATTCTTTCTTGCATATATCTCAAAACTAAGGTGTTCATAAAAGAGACAGGCCAGTATGCTTTCAGATGAATACTTACTGTGTACAGATTTCACTCTTCACAGTTGGATGACAATCATTTCCAAAAGCACTCAAGGAGCGGAACAGAAAACCGCTGTGGGTAACAACAGCTATCTCCTTTTCTTTTCTTGTCCACAGCCTGGACCAACAAGAAGATATGAAAAAAAATCAGATTTCTAGTTGAAAGTATGTGCTTCAGATGTCGAACACTTGAGAGAAAAAAAAGAGGTTTATTATCATAGTAAAGTGCAACATGGCCAAAATGTCAACACAGTCCAGCCAATTAAAAAATTCAGTTTAAACTTCAATTCTAGTAATATATGAACATTTAAATTCAGTTCAATCAAGGTTATTTTTCTCTTTACCTCTCCCTGCTTGTCTTCAATTAAGACTGTTCTTGTTGAATATGAATACTGATTGATATGAAATATAAATTGATTGATCACACTCACCATTCCAAAAATTTAAGTCCCCTAGCAGCAACTTCTTCATTCTTCTCTCTAATGTCAGGTTTCCACAGAATGTCTTCATCATTCTCTATCTGACGCAATTTACACAACGCATGAATCCCATCATATTCTAGTAACTATGGATCAGAACAAACTGTGGTAGCTCTAGCCCATACATGAGATAATCTTAACAGATCACCTACCAATGAAAAATCAATAGCTGGAAACATATGTCGGTAGTCAGTGATGCTTCTTCTCTTATCACAAGGATGCACCCCCTGAATTTCCCAAAATAAAAAATGTATAAAAACAATTGTTGAAATTAAATGCCAAATGACATTAAAAACAGCTACGAAGGGGTAAAAAAATTATATGCTCAATTTTAAAATTTTGGCTGCTTATCATAACCCAATCTAGTCACTAGCTGGCTATAAGACACGCAACTTCTAATATAATTATCCAATCAGATTTTCCTTTAAATTTATACAGTCAGTACATAAATCAATATAGAAGAGCCAACACACATATCATGCGTGAATAGACAAACTTACTATCTAATAAGACTTGGGAAACATGGTTAAAATAAAACGAAAGGGCCAAAGTTGGAACTGGCAAGTACACCGTACAGCAGCTCTCCAAGTAGCTGACATTATTTGTATTTTATTCAATAACAAAACAAACATGAAACAGCTAATGAACAACGAGACCTGACATCAGCTTCCTAAATAAGCAAGGAAACAAGCTCCAGAAAGGTAATGGAAACGGCCAACATGTAATTTCAGTAATTCATCAGGTACTTCCTAATTACTGGTTCTGTATCTTCTTGAAGCTTGGGAAGAAATAAGTAAGATATAGTAACTAACAGATTGTTGAAAGAAAGCAAAGGTATGATTGATTTTTGGCCCAAACTGTCAAACTCCAAAGTTACAAAACTGTCATCATCATTACATACCAAGTGTTCTCGGCAAAGCTCCACAGCTATAAATGGTGGAGCATTAAGACTGGAAATTGCAGGGCGACCACTGTCTCCCACATCGTTATTCATTAGGGGAGGTACGCCAGTCTCATCTGTACATGCTTCACCACCAAAGACTCCCACTGCTGTTTGCATGGTCCTGCAATGCAATAATTAGCAATTTGAACATACGATAATCACTACCCCTTAAAATTTTGTATGTTTAATAATATGCAAAAACATTTCCTCAGTGAAAACGCTAGTACAACTCCACTTGACTGCCTTTAAATAATTTTCATGGGATACAAATGTTTTTAAAGAGTTCTTAAATCTTGACTGCCTTTAAATCAAGATTAATATTACCCACATATTAAATATAAAACTGGAATGTTCACAAATGTTTCCAGTTTTTCTTGCTTTTTCAGAATAAAAAATATATTAGAAGCCATTTTGCTAATAAGCATAGTGCCCTCATATTCGAAACAAAAATAATATTTGAAAGGCTATAGAATAGATGTTAGGGATATAACAAACTCACACACAAACACATGGAATAGATTAACTGAAACTGTATCATTCAAAGAGTAAAATTGACATGGGACATCTATTAATAAATTTGTGCTCCGTAGGATTTTGGTCAAGAATCATATTTCGTTGAAACTTCACAGCTGCATCATCCTTCAACAAGCAGTAAAAATTATAGTTTCAAAAAATCATACTTAAGTTGGTTATTTTATACATGATTATCTGAGTCAAGAGTGATTTGTAAAGAAGTTTGTATGCACCTTAATATTTTAAGATGTTTTCTTTACTCACATGTCACATCATGTACAAGTATCCTTATCAAGCTATCTGGTATATTTCAATAAATCTTGAAGACCTTGGTGAGAACAAAAAACGATCTTAACATGAGAGAGTGAAAGGAGTATTAAATATTGACAAAAAGTTTTAGGAAAAATTTTAAATTACAATGTGGATATACCTTAACAAGGGAGAAACTATAACTAGTTCAATTGTTTTCGAAAGACCACTGGCCTTAACATGTCCTCTCAGATTTTCAACCTGTCATGGAGGCACAAATATTACACATGGCATTAAAATTACAAAATATTGCTGAGATGATCACAAGGAAATAACTAAAATGAAATGATAATTGACACATTATCTCGTGAGAAAATAAGAGGAAGAGATTAAGATGATGTGAAAACATAACATTTAACACAAGTACCAATCTCTATAGGATATCCTAGAACTTTATTTTTTTTAGAGTTCAAATACTTCAAGATTTTTCCTAGAATAACATCATTTGATTAGCAATTACCTGTTTCCAGCCAAGAGGGGTCAGATTTGCATCAAAAAGATCATAAGACTTGTACGCTTCAAAGTCCTTCTCACCTTCTACATTATGAAATCCTTGGGCATGTCTAACCTGAATACAAGATTGGATAAGACCATAATACACTTGAACATAAATAAATGATCTTTTCAAAACCAAAACACAGCACAAAAGGAAGAGAAGGTAAGAAGAGAATGGAGTTTTATTTTCATACTTTCACATCAATGATCTATAGCACATAAATAGAAAAGGACTAATAACATTCCATTTCTAAAAGTACAAAATATTAGAGATCCATTTAATCCTAATTTGTTCTCCCCTTAATTCTAGGAAATTATTTCCTATCATGATATGAATTTAACACCCGAATTTCAACCATCCTAATTTATTGATACTCCTCCTCAAGTTGTTGCAAATATATCAATCATACCCAATTTGCTAGCTTGTAGTTCAAATGGCTATCTGAAAAGCCCTCTGTTCACAATATTTGCTACCTGTTGTCTAATTGGTACAAATGGAGTGGATATTGTTCCTCCTTAAGATTTTCCTTTATGAAATATCAAATTCAACAGGTTTTGTTTGATCATGTTAAATAGGGTTGTGAGCAATTTTGATTGTTGTCTTGTTATCACAATACAACTTCGTGCAAAAATAAATAGGCTTCTTCAGTTCTTCTAAAACTTGCTACAAAACATCACAGATTCCTTGAGTCATTGATCTAAATTCAGCCTCAGCACTACTTCTAGCAATAGAACTTTGCTTATTGCTCCTCATTGTAACCAAATTACCTATAGAATTGTGAAATATCTAAATGTAGACCTCCTATCTATAATTGATCCTGACCAATCAGCACTAGTATACAACTTGACTGTTCTTGGTTTCCTCTTAGATAGCAAAGAATTTTATAAATAGCTTCAAAATGTAACTTCCAAGAGCAATTCAAATATTGAGTTACCATGCTCACAACAAAGTCATTGTCTGGATAAGTCAGTGTGTAATAAGTAAAATAATTTCCCAACAAGCCTTTTGTATCTAAATGTGTCAATTGGCACAACTATGTGACTTCTCTAAGCTTAGTATTGACCACTATAGGTGTATCTGAAGGTTTACGTCCTCTCATCCTCACTTTTTTCAAGAGATAAAGAATGTACTTTTGCTTGTGATACCATGATGCCCTTTTTTTTTATCTTGAGACATCCATCCGGAGAAGTTATCCCAAGTCTTTAATCTCAAATTCTTTGGCAAGCCTTTGTGTCAATATGCTGATATCTTCAAAATCATCCGTACTTACAATTATGTCATCTGCATAGAAAATCATATCCTTGGCCTTTAACAAATTTATGAATCTTTAAGACCATGGTTTTTTGGGGATTGCTTTAGTCTATATAATAATTGTGTTAGTTTGCATACCTTTGTTCCAAGCATCTAGAGAAACCAGTGGAGGTTACATATACCCTTCTTTCCCCCCATTCTCCATTCAAGAAGGTGTTCTTTACACTCGACACGAAGTAGACAAATTATTACAAGAGATATAACTTTGAACGACCAAGGATGTTTTGTACAAGACCTAATATCTTTCCTAACAGCTATGAGAAGATTGAGTAGACTTTGACACAAAAATACTTGAATCATCAATGTCAGGAACTTCTAAAGGATCATTAGGAATTTCATGATCCAACCTCTGCCTAGACTCTTGATGATGTTGTTGAATGGGGACTCTCTTTTCTTATGCTTGAATATCCCCGAGTTCATACTATTTTAAACATATTTGTGTAGCTTCAGCATTTTTATTTAAGATGGCATTTGTGTATTAGAGAATTCACCAATTTTCACAATTAAACTATTTAGTTTCATTGATATTCAGATGATTTTTGTGATGGAATATCATTATGAAACTTAAAAGTTAAATCGAAACCATCTTCACTTGTTTTGAGCAAGCATTTTCATTTGAACCCTCCCATTGGTCATCATCAAATAAATCCAACTCCTGCCAAACAGTCATTAAGGCATTATAATAGGTTGTTATATTGTGCTCACCATGTTGCATCTTCCACATCCAAGCGTTCAGTTTAAATAAATGGGAATGACTATCCATAACAAGATAGGTTTCCTTGATGGCTTCCAACCGAAACTAGTTGAGGCAAGGGAATTTTTGAAGAGTCCACATCGACTAAATACAAAGCCAAACATAGTATATAAGTGGGTGTACAAACCTCACCTTCTAAGCCAGTTTTGTCGGTTTGATTTATACTTAAATTTCACTTTCTTAAGACAAAGTCATTTAGAGTCTATCTTGATCAAGTTTGTTAGGCCTCATATCACCCGCTATCAGGTTCCCTCTACTCCCACACTAAAAATATTCAGTCTTAGGTGAGAGGAGATGTATTTATAAATGAGTACAAATCTCACCTTATAAGCAGGTTTTGTAAAGTTGAATTAAGTTTAAATTCAACTTTCTTGAGAAAAACAAACTGTTTGCCCACAGCTAGATCCATGGAGTTTATCAACTAGGCAGTGACAATGAAGTTTTCAAAGCATCGCTGCCTGTATTTTGGATCTGTGGCTGCTGGTGGTTGCACCTCCCTAGTCAAACAGCCAAATCATCAACCACCAAATGTAAAGTTTTGGTTTTTACATTCAGTTTATGACTGGTATTTGAAGAGTTCTTAGATAGAAAATTTGTTGTTGGTCAATGATGCTCATCATCCAAGTTCATCACACCACTGCTCTGCTACCATTGAATGGAATGAACTGGGACTGAACACGGCAACCTAATTTTAAGGATGGGAACCCTAAAGCTCTAGATACCATGTAAGAAGAGAATGAAGTTTTTCTCCCATACTTTCAAGTCAATAACCTACAACATATAAATAGAAAAGGAATAATAGCCTACCCCCCAAAAAACAATGGATTGATTTAATCCTGATTGTTTCTCTCCTTAATTCTAGGAATTTATAACCTATCATAATCTGAATTTAACACCCAAATTTCAACCTTCCTAAATTACTAAGGAACGCCCTAAAAATATGTAGTTACTGAAATTTGGCTCACATTAGCTAAATTTTAAGCACTTCCTAATAATCTTGCTTTCAAACAGCACAGTATATTTTAAAATTTCATCTTGAGATTTCAAAGAGATAAGTAGGTAATACTAGTGAGTACAACGTACACCCTCCGTCCCTATTTTATTAGACCCTTTCAACTAATTCACACCCTTTTAAGAAATTTAGTTAAATCAGTTAAAATTTAGTGAAACTTTGTTATTCGTGAAGAGACAGCAAATGTTCTGGAAAGGGTCTTATAAACGGGTGATAAAGGAAGTATCTCGACTGAGTTAAGCTCTGGGATTTTCATTTCACACACAATGAAAAATAGATTGATTACATGGGAAAAAACAACTTTTAACAAAAAAAACTTTTGTAAGGATAAAGTTGCCACGAACCAGGTGAAGAGTTTTACAGCGGTGCAACGGGTAAAGAATTTGACCAGCAGCAGTATCCATATCTGCGTGACATTGAAGAAAAGCCAATAATAACATGTAACTGATGAAGTTATCATTTATCAGTAAAGCAGGTCTGTTTTCTGGTTCAGCTTAAAAGGAATGAATTATAAGGCTTCCAACACTGTCTTGCCCTCTTGAACAGACAGGAACAGCCATAGATAGGCAAAAATGCTTAAAAGTATTTATACCTAAAAAAATTACATTACACATAAATCCACAAAAGAAGGTTCGTACATTCGCAACAGAGAATGGTCCACAACCAAGCTTACGCTCCAAGCCTCGTGGAACATACCACAGTTTACCAAAAACAAGTTCAATTTTGATTTGTTATTATTGCAAACGAAATGGAACAAATCAAATGGAATTGAAGAAATCGAATGGGCGTGAATCGTTACGAAGAAAAACTGCGTCGAATCTAAGTACCAGGAAACGACAAATTTCCTGAGTAAATTGGATGGTTGGAAATTGAGAGGTTATGAATTTTCAGCAAAACGCATAGAGAAAAAATAGGATGGGAAGAAGAGAAGAGTACCTGAGGGATAAGAGCAGCAAAGGAAAGAAGGAGAAGGTGGAGATGCGCAACCACGCTTGGAAATGGAACCGGGGACAAAAATGGAATTCTGTAAAATAGGATCACGAATGATAAGCATGGTGTTAACCTAAAAAGAGAAAAATAATTTGTGACGTTGAGAAATTTGCGAGTTTTCAGCATAAACAAAATCATTTTTTATAATAATCTAAATCAAAACCCGACTTTTAATTATAATATTAACTTGTGGTCGATATATTTTAACCCGATAAAAGACATGGTATTTCTCATTATGATAAATGTTTTAATAATACGATTGTAATTAATGAGAGGTTAATTGTCACAATCAATTGCAATCAATGAGAGGTTAATTGCCACAATTAATTGTCATTAAATGGAACTTTCTTACTACAATTAATTGTCATTAAAGGAAGGTTAATTACCATTAATTGTATTTATTATTGTTGTCTCATATAACCATTATATATAGTGACTTCCTTCAAACAATGTAACAAACTACAAACATCAACACACACTTCCTTCCTCTCTATTTGTTCTTATATATTCTCTATTTCTTCTCTTGTGTGTAAGTGAAAGTTTTGGCTCTCTCGCCGGTGGTTTTTTTACCTCTGTTTAAAGGGGTTTTCCACCTAAAAATTCTGGTATCATTCTCACTTTACTTGTTACTTTAATTTCTCATAATCTTTGGTTGAGATTATTACGTTTTCGCACACGATATCCCCACAACGAGAATTAAGAGTATAGAATAGAGTTTATATTGTTCACTTACTAAGAAAGTGATCACTTATTTATATGTTTGGTTGGACTCAACATTAAGAAAAACAATAAATAGTTGTCATGAGATATAAATATATTATAATAGTAACATATAACTGAGTTATGGTCTGATTTGTGTCTTGAATTTTATATTAAATGAGTGGTTATTGATCTAAATGTATGCGGTTGTAATTCGAGGTATGTACATAAGTCCCCAAGTTTGGAATCTGAGAAGATGTACAGGTGGATCAATTTGAAGGATGAATGAGTTTAGTTGTTTGGACCCATTTGAATATAGCATAACAATAGTATTTGACCGTTTGGTTCAAGTTTGATAAAGTTTCTTGATGTTCGTTTGAAATCGGATTGTTACTTGACTGTTTGGTTCAAGTTTGATCAAGTTTCTCCATGTTTGTTTGAACTCAGATTGTGACTTGACCGTTTGGTTCAAGTTTGATAAAGTTTCTCGATGTTCATTTGAACTCGAGTTTTGACTTGACCGTTTGGTTCAAGTTTGATGGAAGTTTCCCGATGTTCGTTTGAACTCGGATAATAGCTTACAATAAGTATCATTGTATATCGTTATGTGTAAAAAAGAACTTTATTTCAAAAGAATAAGCCTCATTAAAACCTTACCAAAAAAGACCCTTAGTAGAGATAAAAAACCGAGGTAAGAAAAAAGAGTACTTCTTCACGTTTAAAGGGAACCATAAAGTTTGCACCTTGGGTCAATCAGAAAGGTGTTTCTCACGTAGATGTTTGGGGAGTGTCCGCCAAAATCGGGCTATGCATGTTGTACGAAGTGGCCAAGATCACATGATCAGATAAGCTATTCGATTAGATCTCGTACCTTGAAGCATTATTCCGAAGTGTGACCCATATTTTGATGATAATTACACTTCTTGGTTGGGTCTGATGACTGGTTGCCGAAGGCGAAAGTTGCACCAACCCAAGGTTGCACGCTTCGTGCAGGATCACGTCCCGACTTATATTCAAAGGAGTATAATCCTCAAATCTCCGAGCTCTCTTTCTTTTAGGATATTGTTTCGAAGTGACAAATTTTGAGGTTTTCATTATTTTTCTTCCTGCATCAACATTCTCCTCAATGTTGATGTATCAGACAACTTGACTGTGAAGTTCATCCATGTTGGCATGAGGATCCGCGTAAAGGGTGTCTAAGAACTATCCTGAATGAAGTCCTATCAGTAAGGTGTGCATGGCTACAACCAGATGGAGGTCATGAATGTTTGACGTTACTTTTGCAAATCGTGCCATATATTGTCGCAAGCCTTTTTCTTCACCTTGCACCACATTGTGCAACGAAGCGGACGTCACAACTATTGGTTTGCAATCAACGAATCTGACTAAGAACCATGCACAAAGTGTGTTAAAGGAGTTAATGGAATTCTTGGGCAAGGAATAGTATCATTCCAAGGTCACCCCCAGTTTGCAATGTACGACCATGTTCCTTGAGAAAAGGTTCACCTAGGTCATGTATGCTTTGATGTGAGCCTTAGGGTCTGAAGTCCCGTTGTATTTTTCCAAGCTCGGCCATTTCCATTTTCGGGGTAGTTGAGCTCTCCTGACATCTAAGGTAAAAGGGTGAAAACCTTATAGATTAACTTTCACTGTTTCATTGAGAGGGGGATTAGGTACCACCTTGAATGGTATTTGCTCGTGTCCCCGAGTTTCCCTCCACGGTGATCTTGGAGTTGGAGCATAACGAGTCTCCCTCCATGATGATGTTGGAGTATGTTGTAAGGAGAAGTACGTTCTTGCTGAATAGATGGTTCAAACGATAATTGTTGGGACTCTGTCATATATTGGGTAGGATTCCTACTAGTCCCAATATGGTTGTCATCTCTTTCCACCAATTGATCTTGAAAAGCTTGTATCTAAGCTTGGTTTTGTTCAAATTCCACCTTGTGTTGCTCTTTTGGGGATGCTATATCCCCTTTAATCTTGTCCTGCATTTGTTTGAGGACTTTCTCCATTGCCTTTTGCAAGATTTCCTCATTCCTTCGGAGGATAGCCTCGAGCTGGGTGTCCATGTTGTTTTGTGAAGAACTCATGTTGATGTACATCTAGTTGTTGGGGAAAAGTTTTACCAAAGCCCCATGGTGGACGCCAAATGTTCTTACCGGAGATGAACTTAGGAACTGTAACTCGACGAGGACAGGGTGTTCCTCAAGAAAAGAGGGGGAGGTCCACCTGAAAAAGACTCTTTAGTGTTTAAGTCAGTAGGAGCACAAAGATTATGATAAGTGCTCAACAATATGAAAATTAAGAGTATAAAATAGAGTGTAATGTGTCCCCTTAATAAAAGAGTCATTACCTATTTATAGTTCTGGTTGGAATCATAACATTAAGAAAAACAATAAATAGTTATCATGAGATATAAATGAATTTTATAATAGTAACTGATATCCCCTAGTAACTTATAACCCAATTATGGTCTAATTTATGTGTCTTAAATATTATATTAAATGAGTTGTTATTGGTATGAATGTATCTTATTGTAATTGGGGGTATGTACAATTTGTAATATCGCTATTGGTCATTCTTGGATTTTTTTTTCTCCATCTACATGTGTATTTTACTGTAAAATTTGTTTCCAAAGTATACATAATTCCATCACAATTTCTTTTACATATTTCTTTTCAAATTCTTTGTGTAATTCTATACTTTCCTCCTCCATCTTCATATTATTTTTAATTTCAACAATATCCTTTTAAGAAGGATGAAAAGTGTGATATCTTCTTCTTTATATTTAAGTGGTGGTGATTGCTTGTGATAGCTGGTGAACATTGGTAATTGAGGTAAGTTTTTTATTACTTTTATGGGTGATAATTATGTTTTTATTCACTTATTTATTTTATTTATTTTTTGGAAGCCTACAACCCAGAAAAAACTCAGTTAGGTGCAAAAATATAGTATAAAACTAAAAAATAATTTATCTTCGCACTGAGGAACATTTAATATAACGAATTTTTTTGTCAATCCTTTTATATAGATGATGAAACTATTCTCTCAAATTGTGGTTAAAAAATAATGAAAGTGTTACTGCGGAATAAAATATGAAAGTATATGCAAACTGAGACTATTTAAAATAGTGATATTCATTTAGAATTATTTAAATTTTTAAAAAAGGTTAAAATATTTTTTTTACAAATTAATATAGAGGTGAGTGGAAAGATGTGAAGGTGTAAGGAAAGATCTGTAAGTGGAGGAACAATTTGGCCTTTCTTTATTTCTTTGACCTGAAAAAAAGGAAGATATAATGACAAATCATTTATCTTATTCAACGTAGCTTGTAAGAAATTGAGTAAAAATGTTGAATTACTTTTCTTAACACCCAGTCAATTAATAAATTAATAAAATAAATACAATAGGGGAATAACGAAAATAAAAAATAAAAATTCCAGCTTACGTAAAGGGAAAAAATATAAGACTGTGTTCCAATTTAGGATATAATCATTTTTATTAATAATTATAAAATCATAATACATTATTTTTTTAGTTTTTAAATTATTTAAAAGTAATTGAAGACACCATCATTATATTCTTTTCATAAAAGAATAAATATATTTTATTATTTGAAAGATAATAAAACTAATTCAATATTTTTAGTTAAATTTTATTAGAATAATAATTTTGTATTACATTTCTCTTTCTATAATTCTTAAAAGGTAGTAAAAATATAAGAAAATATTGTAATAATATCATGTAAACTTAGATGTTTATCTTTTATTTATTTAAGAAGTTAGTATTTTATCTTATTTAACCAGTGTGAGTAAAAGTGTGATTTTGACTCTCTTTTTTTCATTCAACATGTGAATTTTGAAGGAGTGGTACGTGTTTATCTCTTTTGTTTATTAATTTACTTTTTTTTAATTTAGTTTTTGTTTCTTATATTGCAGTGGAGATATAAAAGAAAACATACATTTGAATTAAAAGAATTCCATTAAACTGATATACAACAATCATTTGCTCGAGTAAACTCACATGTTCTGTGTTTTTAGTGTTTTAAATAAACGTACTTGCACTTTAGTATTCATTCTAGGGTGAAATATAGTATTTTTCTTATTAGGATATTAATACCTTAAATTTTAGAGTGATTGAATTATAAGAATGAGAGAGTGTGAGAATAAGAATAAAAGTGAAAAATAAGATTATTTTGACAAAAGAAAAAATAGAAAGTAAGGGAAGATAGGTGAAATATTTATTGTATTTTAAAAAATTTATTCTAAAAAACACATTTTGAAAAACTTGTTCCAAACGGTATAATTTATGTTCCATAAAACTTATTTTTAAAATTTTATTCAAGAAAGTTCATTCCATAATATATTTTCCATGTTTTAGAAAGTTTGTTTTGAAAATACTATTCCATTAATCTTGTGTTTCAATTTTTTTATATTTTTTTTTAAATTCATGTTCTGAAACAGGTAATCCAAAAATGAAATTTACAAAGGATATGGAGTGCAATTAAAAATTATGGAGGTGCGGGAAGAAAGTCTGATATACAGTTGTCAAACGTTCCGTCTAAACCAAACTTGTATGAACCAGGTTCTATTATTTCTGAATGGGCTGTAGTTTTTAACTTGACCCAACTCTATATCAAACCAACAAAAGATTTTGATCCACTTCAAGTTTTTTTAAGAAAATAATAAAATTAAATAATTTTAAATAAAAAATATTAGTCAATATAATATTTTTATTTAAATTTTAGTTAATATAATATTTTTAAACAAAATTAAAAACCAAACATAGCTTAATTAGAAATATAAAAAGTGCATGTCACTTATTAAAACGTAAGATAAAAAATATGTATTTAAAAACTAAAAGATGTAAATACGTGAATGTCTTTTTCAAAATTATAATGAATATGAATGTGACTTCGAAAAGCTAAGTGTAATTTGTTTCTTTATTATTTTTAAAAAATATAATACATTTGATAAATTAATTTGAATCATTTTTAAAAAAATGGGTTAAAGGTTGTCGGAGTAATTATTAATTACATTTTTTTTTGGTAAAGTAATTTATAAATATAAAATGACGTAATGGAATCTATAATTTTAAATTTTACTTTATATATATAGAAATACAATTTTGGTAATTGTTATTTTAGAATAGGAACTCATATATATATATATATATATATATATATATATATATATAAAAGTATATTATTTTTTTATTTTAGGGAAAAATTTTAATTTTTTTCTAAATTAAATAATTGTTTATTAAAGGAAGTTTGGTTTTGGTAGTGATAGACTCTAATCTTTTAAACAAATGGTGAGGTGATGGGTTGAAATCCTAATTCTTATTAATGAAGAACATTTGATTGGGAGTGAATGACCTAGTTTTGATAAAGTTAGAGTAGAAATATAAAATACATAATCACCTATTTCAAACTTGTACTTGTCAATGTTACTTTTATATTACACACACATTTGTATTGTATATATTAAAATGATCAATTTCTATTTTAAAAATTAAAATATAATAATATATTAGTGAGATATAATTTAAAATGAATCACTTAAATTATAAAATAAATAACTTACAAATATAAATGAAATTATAATTAAAATAGTGTTGTTAGTTATACACATGTTTACTTAACTCTATTAAAACTTGAAAATGGATATTAAAATTTCACACATTTTGCAAATTTCATCCCTTTTGTGTATAGAAGATGAAGTGAGTTTAATCTCTTTTCCATTGTCATGCCTAAATAAAGAGGATTAATCTCGAAATCGTTTAATATGAGTATCTAAAAAGCTTCAAATTATTATATACTTTTTTATTTTGCACTAAATTATTCAAAGTTAAACATGTTTTATCCTCATATTATAACAACGTCGGAATTTAATCAATGTAAAGTTTAATATTTTTCAATGATAATAAAGATGATTTAAAATAAATAATTAAACATTATTTTTAAACACATAATTTAATTAAATATTATATTTACTACTTTATATAGTATATTTATTTTAAATCTATTTATATTTTTAATATGTTATCAATAAGGATTTTTATAACATTTCATAAAGTGTATACTTTTTTATTCAATATTTTACTTCAACAATGTATTTTCTTTAGAAATTATAAGTTTATAATTTATTTTCAATGTATAAGTTTGAATATTATAATTTAAATTTTGAATTGGTGTAATATGGTTTATTTTAATATATCTCAATAAGTGCTTGTATTAGACTTTCACTCCCTCACAACATATCTTTTAAGAGAAAATCAAAACAAACAAACACCAATTTGTTGGACTATGTAATTATGGATGGTAAGATAACGACATGATAAGAGATGACTTGATAAATTCAAAAAGTTATTATTTATTTTTATCAGCAAAGAAAAAGTTATTGTTATAATAGACTCAAAATGACTATAATATTATATTAAGAAATAAATTTGAAGCAAAATTCATTCTTATAAAATTGACTTATAAGATAAAATTTGTACTTATTTATATACTATAAAATATTTAAATTTCTAAAGTTTATACTTATTTATATATATAAAGTATTTAAATTTCTAATCCATATGTATCTCTAAAATAAACATATTTATTTCCCTAGTAAAAATGAGTTGTACAATTAACCAAACTGGTATAATATATAATTTATAAAGTCTTTTGAGCTATAAGTTGGTGATGGTGAATGAAGTTTTGGAAAAAGTAATTTGGCACTAATCATACGTTGACAATGTTGAATTAACTATCGGACAGCTAATAACTACCATCTGTTGTTTACATACACAAGTGTAATTTCAAATATAAAACTAGATACCTCAACTTACCTATAAACCTTATTATACCATTGTTTAATAACTTGTCTATAACTAATCACAAGTTTGTAACAATAATTTTAGTCCACTAAACACGCTACTTGGATTACATATAGTCTATAACATGTTTTTATTTCAATTCTAGCCAACAAAATTGGATCCTTGATCTTCATTTTCTGGACTTTGATTTTTTTTTTCCACCGTCTCACCCACACAAATTTGACTAATTCGAAGTTTTAGACCGATCAATATGGTAGCAAACCAAGAGGTTTCTCTGGTTTCGAAAAAGACAAAATTTGTGGATTGCTGGATATTATAACCCAACTTGAGTTGGAAGGTTTTAAATAACTAGTTTTTCCAAATCGTGTATTGTACAGTTGCAATTCCCTCTAAGAAAGGGTACGTGGGGCTACTTTGTCTCCTCCACATAGCTATCTGGTTTAGATCTTAATACTATATATATTTGTATTTGCAAAACTAGAAACATGTATGTTAGAAGTGGATATATGGAAAACTAACCAACTATAATCTCTGGATTTTGATTTTCTTAAAAAAATTATGTGCACGAATAGAAGGATTGTGTGCATTCGTTTGTGTATGTATACAAATTTTAGTATAATTGGTATATATAAGTTATCATCATTAAGGTTGGTGCAGTAAGGTTGGTGCAATAAGTAGAAGTGCAGGAAAAATAAATTGATTTGTCCATCTCATAAAAGACAAAAGGTTAGATTACAATGTAGTGTAACCACCCAGCACATAGCCGCTCAATTTGAATGGAACTGACCCCATGAAGATCACAAGTCACAAGCTTTGGGATTTTCATGAATTTAAGAGATGAAAACTAATATCAGGGCACATATAAATGTAAGAAGACCATTATATTCTGATTTTTTATTTTTATCATCATTTGTATTTTAAAACATCGATTTGTCTATGTACATGTGTTTTAAAAATAAGAAAATATTCATTTGAAATGTCATCTGTTATTAAAAAAAATGTTCTTAATAAATTTCTTTATTAATTAAATTATAATAATAATTGAGTAAATTTATATTACTTTAATTAAAAACATAATTTATCTTTCTATATAGAACACGTCATCCATAATTATTTAAATTTTTAAAAACTACAAATTTAATTTATTATTTTTCTTACTTGCATAAGATTAAAAAAAAAGTAAAATGAACTTATTACCATTGCTAAATATTATTATAATTTACTCAATATAACTTTATGTAGGTAGATTAAATAGTACGAATCTATAAAACATGGTTATAAATTTAATTTTTAACATTATAAAGTTATGTTATTATGTTTTTTTTTATATTATTTTGTGTTATATATTTATTTATTATCGTTATTTTTAATATTTTAATCTTAATTCAGCGTTAATTTTATTATAATTGAATAATTGTTAAAGTAATGTTTGATTCAATACATTAAAAACATGTATAAAACCAAAACGTGAGATACATATAGGAAATATAGTATCACGTAAAATATATTCGTGAATTGAATTATATAAGTGTTTTCAATTTCTAATAAACCATATTTATATACGACTTAAATCATAGTCAATATTGGCTTAGTCAAAGTTTTGCTACACGTAATTAAGATAGAGTATGAATAAAGTGAAATAGATTTTATAGGTTGATGTTAAATTAATAATATAGCTTATCAAGCAATAAGATTGATAATGTGTAGCATGTGATGTAAGAGTGCAACATATACATTTGGCATGGTGAAGACACAAAAATAATAGTACAAATGGGAACATGTCTTTGCATTCAAACTTAAAAGGGGTACTAAAAAACCAGAGCATACATTCTGGCACATGAAAATACATTAATCATCAGTTTGGTCATTTGATAATAAATAAATAAAAAAACTCCTTAATGTCACTTATTTAAAGTTAAATGGATCTTTCAATGTTAACCATATTCAATTTAGTCTCCAACTGTTACTTTGGTCTTGGAGATCTCCATGCACATAACTTTAATATTTGAAAATATTTTAAAGCTAAATAAATTAGGACAAGCTTGTTACACTTCAACTAATTTGTATGCATAAAATTTCAAGGAAGAACAACTTGCATCAACTCTAGCAACTTCTGTAAGAGTTAGCTAAGAACACCCTTTTGTAGTGTTTTCCATTTAACTAAGAATCTAAGAAAAATTATGAGAGAAATATAGTACACATAGAACCTTAATTGTCCCAGTGACAATATGCAGGTATGCAAATTTTAGAATAACATGAGATAGGAATTCAACATTTTTTCTATACTAACAAAAAAGTATGAGATTGAGAGTCATCATATATATGGTGAATGACACCCAAATTGTGATGGACAATAAACCCAAATATTGCATTTATTTTCATCTTTTTTGGCATGCTTAGCATGGTCCAATCAAGCCCATCTCACCGTGAAGCCACCATAATTCGTATGAAGTTCAACATTGCATTAAGGTGGAAGGGGCCTACCGAGAAGAACTTCCTCTAAAGAGAATGTAGATTTAGTACATATAGAAATAACTTTCTGCATGGAGAAATATGTACACACTTCCATATTTTAACAAAGTGCACAAATGATAAGTTGTTAGAATCTAGTTAAACCACTTTAAGTGATGAATTATAATTGTTTAAGCATTAGTGGGAGACTAGAAAATTACAAAAGACTGGGGGAGATTTTTTGACCAAACTATTACCTATCTCTCACTTTATTCCTAAGGGCTTGTTCCTCCGATTTTAGCAAGTCATCGTAATGAAAATAATTCAAGCCAAAGTCATAGCAATATTCATCATACTCAAATAATATCTAGTTAAAAATAATAAATAACAAAAGCATAAATTAAAAATGAGATGATTTCATTGTTATTATAATGTATATAAATATAAATGTTAATGGTATAATTACCTTCTTCGTCCATACATTTAGGGTCAATATTCAATATAGTATAGTGATTTCAAAAAATCAATTTTGTCCTTATATTTTTAAAATGTATCCAAATTGGTCATTTTCATGAAGACCCAGCTTACGGCGCCAAATGTTGCTTATGTGACAGAGAGAGGTGTTTATGTGACAGAGAGATATATGATTTGAGTTTTAAAAAAAGACATACAGAGATAAGGTACTTTGAATTGGGTGAGCTTCATGTCTCTGATGAGGTCGGAGACCTTCTTGCGGAGGTCGTCATCGCCGCTGCCAATGGGGAGAGCGAAAGCGAGGAGTGCGAGCCACGAGGAAATTTGGGATTGTTTTGATGTCATTGTCAATCGTTTTGTGCTTGTGCTGGTGGTGGTGGTGATGGTTGTTGTCAGGAGGGAGGGGAACTTGTAGGACGAGGCTATGATTGGTAGGGAGCGAAAGATGCAGATGACTTTGGGTTTGAGGCGCTTTTTTTGGGAAGGTTGGACGAGGGAGAGGGAGATTGGTGGTGGTGGTGGTGGTGGCGGAGGAGGTATTGCTTCTGTAGATATTGGCTCCTCCATTGGTTGGCTTTCACAATCCTAGTGATGTGTTTGTATTGAGGTGGGAATTTGTGAGTAGGGGAGATGAGGGGAGGGAGTGGATTAGATATGAATAAAGAAGATGTGTGAGGTTGTTTGGATTGATGGATGATAGGGTGTATTTGTGTTGATGGTTTATTGAAATTTGTGAGTGATGTGATAGTTACGAGAGAATTTAGAAATTATTTTAAATGTGTAAAATGTAAGTTTACAAATTTACCTTTGTTATTAAAAAATATTTTAACAATGAGTTATGATATATTTATTTCGTAAGTTTGAGTTAATTATTTTTTCTAGTATATAATATTCATAATTATTTTTTTAATTAAAATTATGTACATTAAAATTCAACCAAAAAATATTTTTTTATGTTTGATTAAAACATTTTTTAATAAAATAAAAGAAACCCAATAATTAGCGCATGATATGTTTTTAATATGTTCTTACGACTATTATATTTTTAAATTATTTTATTTAAATTTTATTAGTTTATATCAGTAATATATGATTGATATTTTATATTGTTGAGATCTATATCAATCATAAAATCGATATAATATGTTTTAGAACCGATGTAATTTATACAAGTAAAATAACGAGCCTCCTTCTCATGAGTAATCGTTAGGGTGAATGTTATGAGGGTTGAAGAATGTTTAATCCTAACAAAGATCAACATGGGGAAAATACAACTCTTAAAAAGCGTAAACACTTTTATGATTCAATGGGTGAATAATTATATAGATTGTTTGATCCAACAAGGATTGATTGACATGAAATAACAATTTTTAAATGCAGGCTGCTTAAAATTTATGAATTGTCAAACTTTATTGGAAACCTATGGTCATGATTGAACAAAAAAAACTATGTGTAGAATATCTCTTATAAAAGAAAAATCATGTTTCATAATTCTTTTATTGGTAGGTTAGATTATTTAACACTATAAAAAAAATTAAAACTCTATTTTTTAACAAGCAACAAGATAAGTATATATTATGACAGAAGTAAAAAAGAAAAAAAACTCCACACCTCAACAGAACACAATGTGAACCATTGTGTATTTCTCTCATCACTTATTTGTATGTATTTTGATTTCTCGTACTTGTCTTTTCACCCTAAGAAACATTGGAAGGGAAAGAGTAAAGTTACATGCAAAGTGTAGATCACTGACACGACTTTTGATGAAATAATTAAGAGTGAATATATCTGGTGGGGTTTGTTGCTCGTTGCCTTCTTCTCGTTTTCTTGCGCAGGAAATGGCTCTCGTGATCGACCTAGAAACTACTTTTTCCAGAACTTTTATGATAAACTCTCACGTGCTTGAGGTTTCGGGGGTAAGAACAAATTGTATTAAGTAAATGTCTTTCACTATGATTACTTCAAATAGCAACTTTTTTAAAATTCTATATCCTAAAACTATTTTAATATTATGCAAAATTATGAAAAAACGAAAATTTGGAGAAATCTTCTTATATAAAACATAAGTGCTTCATATTAAAAATTATTAACTTGGCGCCAGCTAACACCTGAACTGCACTTTTTCCCCACCCATTATCATTAATGAGGATGATTTTCAATGTTGTTACTTCTTGGGGAGAGAAGAAACAGGGTGACAGGTACCCAGAACCACCCTCACTCACCTTCACATGCATGGTGATGGTAATGTCTGCAGTCAACAATCATGGTAGACGATGATCAACCACCTTCGGCATAAAAATGTTATATAATTTTATTCACTTTTATATATTTTGTGTTTTCAATCTTTTCTCGATCGTGTTTTCCTTCTTTTTTTATGGTTACATTTAATTTCTCGAAAGCACATTTGTATATTTAAGTGTAATTAATATAATAATAAAAATATATTTTATTCTTTATAATATTTTTATTTATTATAAAGTTTGTGATAAACTCTATAATTGATAATGTAAAATAACAGATATATAATACGCACATAATAAGGATATCTTAATTATGATTCTCGTATACAAAAGAGAAAAAATATTATTTAATTAATTTTTCATAATTATGAAATCATAATTTTAAAAGTAAGGAATTATAAATTTAAACAATTAGACTCTCCTATTAGAGGTAAAATCATGATTAATTTTTTAATCATGATTGTCACAAAGACATATGTCTTATATTCATGAGAGTTCCTATTTTTATGTGAACAGTTTCTTTAATCTCATGTTCTTAATTTATCTTTTGTAATTTCTGCAAAAATTTTTTTCATGTTTTTTCGTTAATTGTGAACAACTTTCTTTCCATACGCAGAGAACTCGTTTATATTCTTTCACAATCTTCATCATATTAGATTTTCATTAGTCCGATAGCGGGTGACACGATAGGTCCAACATAAATACTCGCTAGGATAGGCTCGAAATGGCTCTGATACCATATTACAAAGTGAACTTTAAGTCTAACTCAATCCCATAAAACCGGCTCATAAGGTTGAGGTTTGTACCCACATATATAATATGAAAGACTCTCATATCTAGGGATCTCCAACAATTAATTTATATAATTTTTTAACAGATCAATTAAATTACATGATATTTCGTATATTTTTTATTTTATCTTAATGTATATATTCTGGTATGTGATACCAAGGGTTACCTGTTTCCGTCCTGACCGAATATTTTATATTTATTCATAACATTTACGATTTTATAAAATAAAGAACACTGGTTTTTTTCAATGATATTTATTTCATTAAATATTAAAAAAACTTTGATTTTGCTTTATAGGAGTATGAATTGGTAAAAAATAAGTATTTGTTAAAAATTTGTAAAAAATATTTGTATAAGATGTGGATCATAGAATCTAAGATGGCTCGTGGCTTTCTGGACCCCAATCTGATACTGTTGAAGTGTGGTGAGTAAGAAACAAAAAGTGGAAGAAGACAAAAGTGGGAGATGGAGAAAGATTGGTGGTTTTGGTGGAAGTCCAGAAGGCCAAATAAGATATTGTGGGCTGTGAAAGCTGAATCTTATGAAACAAAGGAAGATCGAAACTACACCAAAAACTGCTTTAAGGAATACCACTTTGTGTCGGGAAGGTAGGAGGAAAACAGCCGCTGTTTTCTCACACCACCATCCACCCTTTCATTTCACCCACGTAATGTTTTGTCCCTGTGCTTCTCGTGCTTTCTTCAGGTTTTTAATGTGTCACTGTCTCTTCTAAGTTTCCCTTTTCTTTTCATCACTTTCCTTTTAATATCAACTCAAATCTTATCTTCTTCATTCTTAAATCAATCACACATTTTGCCCCAGAGCTACTCAACTAACATATTCATTTCAATTATCCAATTTAATTCCAATAAAACTATTTTTACTGTATTTTTAAAGAAAAAAATATAGCTTAAAGACATTTACTTAGAAACACAATTATAATAATAAACACTTTTTCACTAATTATATTGCATTTTATTCCATTTTGTAGACACGGGGTCTTATTTATGTGATACACACACTCAATTTCGAGAGATTTTTTAATAACTAATAAAATAAATAAAATGTAAAGTAACTTTCTGATGTACTACAATTTATTTATTTTTCATAAATTAAAATGTATATTTCTTATTCGAATTTAACATATGCAAAGAGTTTAAAAGAGTGTACGGTTATTTACGCAAAATAATGCTTAACTAATTGAGGAACATAATTTTATTACCACTTTAATTTTAAAAATAATTTTTTAGATTATAAATTTATTATTTTAATTAAAATTTATATAACTAGATTTATTCAGATTTGAACTATTATTTGTGTGAGTTGTGAATGACACAAATATTGGCACAAATATCCAAAAATTAAAGTACCAAAAGTGACAATTTTGAGTGTACTAGCTCTCTCAATTTTATTTATTTATTTTTATTTTTGTATTTTTGTCTTCCACATAAATAAGACCAAGTATCTATGTTTGATTATTTTATAATTTTTCATTAGATTTTGAGGTCTTCAACAATATTTTTTTTTTTTTTTTTTTACAGTTGTATTTTAAGTTGGAACCATCTTAATTTGAGATAAGTATCAAATTTGATCTCTTATTTCTGTATAAATTATTTTAACATTATAAGAAATGTTTGCTTTTAGAAATTTTCTATAAACACGTATAAAAGTTAATTTCAGCCAGTTTATAATGGTTTAGAAGAACCAAATAAAAAAAATGTATTCAAAATGCAGGTACTTGATAAAAGTATATCTGTAATAGTACGAAGCGTATGGTGTGTGCATAGATATATTGAATTAAGTTATAAGCTTTGTCTAATAAGGATAAAATCTTCCTTTTGTAAAGGCTCATAACATTAATAATTTAATATCTACCAACTATACTAATCAAACAAAAACGATAGAGCAAACACTGAGTTCTTGTCTGGGTGGTCTTTCAGAAATCTGCCATTTGTTTTTGGTGTTTATCATATATTATAATAGCCATTAATGCAACATCATGCACACAACCTTCAAATTCAGATTCTTCTGCAGCGATTTCAGAGCAAATTGCATAAGTTAGACACGTGTTGTGAGGCTCTTATTGCCCCTTACTTAATTTTCTATGTACTTATTCTGCATTCTCTTTTATAACTTGTGTCTAAAGAATCTTAAATGTGTATTTTAACAAGGACCCTTCTGCATTAATTATTCTTAAGATCATTCTAATTCCGATGCTGAAAACTAAAATTTCTCTATAAATGTTTATTCATTTAATAATTAAGTTTCAGATAAATATTCATATCGTTAGCAAAAGAGAATACATTCTAATGACACTAAATCCCTGAAAGTTTCGTTTCTCTCTTTCAAAACAAGGTAAAAAAAAGTTCTTTAGATTTTGATAAAGAAAATGTAAACAAAAACGAAACATAGTGTTTACCAAAAAAGAGTAAAAAGAAAGAAAATGAAGTAAAAGCATCTAAATTCTAATTCTAATTAACACGTTACAGTGCTTGAAACTGGATGTGATTACAGCAAAGCTTGATGGGGACACTTTGGTCATATTGGCTAATTTTTTACATTAAACTAAATAAGTTAATTGACTTGTATAACGTTGGCTTTGTCGCTTTTGTCTAATCATTACTTTTTCTTCCATTTTCTAAATATATTGTAATGAAAGTTTATTAAGAAACTTGTACAACCAGTAACTATTTTTGTTTATACGTATAACTCTCATAAATTGTTATATTATATATTTTTAATAACTTTATATTAAATTATTTCATCAAAATATATGTGATTCAATTGTTTTTTTTTTATATTAATCATAGTTATATAATTTTACATTAATTAAAAATATATTATTTATGTAGATTAAAACTTATACAAATATATATTTTTTAAAATATATTAAAACATGAATTATTTTAATTTATAGCTGTGACAATAAGATTAGATCTTAAAAGTCAGTGTAAAATTATATTTTTTTTTATAAAATATAGTATAGTAATGGATGAAAGTTATCATTAGTATAAATTGCTCTTTTATTAATAATTTAACGTATGTTAATTAATGAAATCATATTTGGCCATTACACTACAAACTTTGTGTGAATTCTTTTGAAGGTAATGATTGGCTTCCGCGTTTAAACTTAATCATTCCATGCATGACTTCTTCTCATTCTCGTGTATCAAAATTTCAAACTTGAACGTAGAAAACTTTACGAATCTGTATCTTATATTAAATGTCAAATTTGGGATTCTTGTGTGTGGAATTTGTTTTTTTTTTTTTTCTAAAAAGGCCATAAAAAAGTTATTGTTTTAACCAATCAAATTCTATAGCTTCACAGATGAGTTCTGCAACGATACAAAAAAAAAACTGGTATTTTTTTTATAAGAATATTTTAAAAACTTGTTGGGTTCTTTTTATAAGATACATTCAAATTGTGTATTGAATTATTTTTTATAAAAATATTATTGCATAAAGATGCACTTATTAATTAAGTAGAAAGAGATTAAGAGGATGGAATTTCCATAATTTGTAAGGATAATTTTAAAACATAAACTATTAGTAAATTGAATGGTATTAAATAAATTAAAACTCAAAATAAAATTTACCTTGAAAATGATTTAGTTACATTTTAATTGTATACTATTAAGGTGACGCGTGGTTGTTGATAGATTGAATAAAATATAATTAAGCATAGATGGGTATCCTACAATGATTGAGAATAATCTATGATGGCAAGATTAAGAACAATTGGCCCAATAGAAGACTTCCAACAAATGTTCGCACTCATATCTTCTTTACCTTTTATCCTCCAGTTTGAATATGAGGTGGGGTTTTGAGGATCTTTTTATATAAATTGGTTGACAATAATGTTATAAGGCTGCTAAATTCAATTCCTACTGCTTGTAGATTAACCTGTCAATGGCACGTGTACCTTAGATTCTTCACAGTATGATCCCCTCGAAAATGACTTACAGTTTTTCCATTGGCATTTCAGAACGTAATTCCGTGCTAACTTCTATGCTCATGAAAGAAAATGACATTGCTATGGCTACTCACAAACTCTTCATCAAGAGACCATTATGCATACACTTTTTCCAAGGGTCGAAAATCCGTGACTTATAGGCATGTCCAAGGAGGACACCCAACATCATATATAATCTTCTTGCAAATTATGTACCCTTGTATATATATATACAGCAGTAGCATACTAGCATCTTGTTAGGCTTATAAATATGCAGTGAAACTACTGAAAGATAAACACATATAATATTAATCAACGGCGACTAAGAACGATAATTATTATTAACACTTATCATGTCTTTCGACCCGATTTTGTTTTTAAAAAGCATCAATTTATATTTTAACTGTCATATAATTAGTGGATGAAGATTATGATTTAAGATCATAAGAGTATAGCAGAAGCAAGACTAGTGAACCCCTACATGAACAATGTCCACTTAAAAGAAAAGGGTAAGTAGTTGAAGAGAGACAAAAAGTGGAATCCGTGGAAGGTATAGTGAGGTTGTATCACACTGTTACTACATTCATGTAAAGGAGAGGGTGGAGATTCTGCTTTTTAGCTTGATTGCTTCACCCTTTTAACTACAAAGTGAAGTATAAACTGATAGGGTCTTCTCAATATTGAACTTTGAGTTTTGTACTTACATAAGTGATTTTTACAGTCATTTTTGTGTGTAATCGATATGTATTCATCTCCAACCCTTAACGTTATTAATAGTTGCATTAAGTATTAAGCGTATTGGATACATATGAGAGGAACTGCGCACAAAGAACAAAATAAGGATACCAACTCATTTGAATTCGTGAGCTAAGCCAAACTTTGGAGGCATTGGAGAGTGGGACCCAACTTGGAAACTTTCATCAAGGCGTTGAGAGAGAGAGAGAGTGAGAGAGGTTGGGAACAATTTATATTACACAGCTTTAAACATACAAGGAACCTGGCAGGTTTTATGAAGACAACTCCATTCTTTTTGTTTCCAGGCAGATACGAGGGTCAAAGTTTTCTAAGAATACCAATTAAATATATAGTTTGTGTTTGATTGCAGCAATTTCGGTGAAAAAGACATAAACCGCTGTGAAATGAAAAGCAGATTCCATTTCTATCTTAGGCTATAGCTTCTAAAACTAATGAATACATCATCATACAAACCACATTGCATATAATAATCCATACGCCCACAAGCCTCGCTGTATTCCCCTATAAATTCTTCATTCTTAGTATACTATATGTTCTCAGAGCTCCAAAGGTGTGTTTCTTAAAGAATTAGCATCCTATTCACAACACACGTAAACACACTTAGAGAGAGATGGAGCACTGTGACCAGGATTTCTTGGAGGAATTGATGACTCTGAGAAGAGAAACATGGGACACCAATCCAAGTACAGAAGAAAACCAGTTCTTCTGTAATGGCTGGAGTAGTTTTGATTGTTTTGATCAAAACTCTCTACCTTACCTCCCGAACTCTTCTTCTTCTCAACAAGTTCCTCAAAGCTACAACGAATACTACCCCTTCAATGAAATCTATGGCTCTTTACTCGATGAAACCTCACCACAGATTATTGATTCATACTATAGTACCCTTCAAACTCCACTCAATACCCTTGGTCAAGAGGATTATCCATTGTCCATTATGGAAGAAGAGGACCCCGGTATGCTTGGGGAAGAGCTTAAGAATTTGGAGCTGCAAGCCACATGCAAGGCGGAACCATCTCAATCCTCTGAAATGCCAGTTTTCAACATGGGAACGGGTCTGGAAAGAAAGAATCGGTCAAAGAAGCTTCAGGGACAACCCTCCAAGAATCTAATGGCGGAGAGGAGAAGAAGAAAGAGATTAAATGACAGGCTCTCAATGCTGAGAGCAATTGTCCCCAAGATAAGTAAGGTACGCAGTGAGTGTGAGCCATTCATTCAATGAGTACTGCACTTAAAGAAATGAGCAGATCTAATTTGTTGTGTTCAATGCTTATCACAGATGGATAGAACATCTATACTTGGAGACACTATTGATTACATGAAAGAGCTTCTGGAGAAGATCAACAATCTTCAACAAGAAGGAGAACTAGATTCTAAAATGGCTGCCATTTTCAAAGATGTAAAGCCAAATGAAATCCTAGTGAGAAATTCACCCAAGGTATGGATTTTCCCTAACAGCTATATTATTTTTTTATGATTCAAAACAACATTCATATAACATATAACTGAATTTCAACTTACTAAAAAGAGTTCATAAAACTCAGTTATGTAATTAAAACCATAATGTTCTTTGAACTTGTAATAATTTCTCTGATAGACCCTTTTGAATAAATTTTTGTTGATAGATCTCAATTGGGATTGGTGCAATCTTGCATTGGTTTTCATATTTTAGTTTTCTGGTCTTTGCAGTTTGAAGTGGAGAGGAGTGTGGATACACGGGTGGAAATTTGCTGTGCAGGAAAGCCAGGATTGTTACAATCAACAGTAAACACTCTGGAGGCGTTAGGCCTTGAGATCCAACAATGTGTTATTAGCTGTTTCAATGATTTCACAATGCAAGCTTCTTGCTCAGAGGTACATTAGTACACCATGTTTTGAGCACTGCCAACAAATACTTATATAGCTTCATATTTTCTGCTCATATTTATAGTATTTTTTGGTTGAATCATATATCTGTCATGCAACAGGAATCGGAACAAAGGGCAATGCTGAGTTCTGAAGATATAAAGCAAGCATTGTATAGAAGTGCAGGGTATGGAGGAAGGTGTTTGTGAGAGTTTTACAGAGGAAGAAGAGTTGCAAATGTACTTTAGGATAGTTTTTTATTCCTCACAAGGACTCTCACATATGCTTATGACAGAGGCTAGTTTTTTTTATCAAATCTCCAGATTATGCTGGACTCGTTCGTGCGATTCTCAGGCAAAGTTAGCAATTATTAATGTTGATGTGGATGTGATAATGTAGTTGTAATAATACAATTTTAAGGAGGAGAACCTAGTTATTGTCCCTGAATGCATGTGGAGGGCACAAGCAAAAACGTTAAGACATAATAATAAGAGTAAAGTTCGGATTTTGTTTCTATTCTTTTCATATGGCTTTCCAATATCTCTCTGTGACTTCTATGTATAAAGACACTTTTCTTTGTAATGATGTGACATTGATAATTGAGTGCTTTTTTTTTTTTTATGTTGTGCTAGTTTTGTAAACGTAAGAACGTGATCTTTAGTAATTTTCTAACTTGTTCATTTTGTATTCGGAAAAAGGGTTAAAGAATTACGAATTTATTTATTAGGAAAACAGGGAATAAAAAAGACGAGGATAGGAAGTGTACTTTGAACAGAAAGAATGGTTTTACCGATATGAAGGATTTAATTAAGTGATTTTTTTTTAATTTCAAAAATTTATTCTCAAACCTAGTTAAAATAACTGAGATTTTTTTTTAATTAAATTACAAAGATTTATTCTAATGTCTAAGTAAAATATTTTTCAAATCTCAATAAATAAATATAAGTACAATTTTTTATAGATAATTAAAAATATACAATTTTAATACATTTGTTAACTAAATTCTTTAAATAATTTGAAGGTGTAAGTTTAAATATGTAAAACGTTTTTAAAATATTCTTAAAAGCAACATCAAAATAGACTAAAAATACAAGCATAACCTCCAAAATGTGCATAAAAAATGCTTAAAAATAAATTTTAAAAAAGTTAGAAGTTACATATTTTATTTTTCATCAAAGTATGAAAATTTAGTACGTAAACCCTTAATGCCACAACACAAGCATACCATTTACCGTTCGTTTGATATAAAATAAGAGAAGAAAGAAATGGAAAGAAAAATTAAAGCCATTTAACTGTAATCTAAAGAGGAACAACAAAATAAATTATAAACAAAAAAGTTTCCACGCTTAAAAAATCAAAGTGAGATAGTTTTGGTGAAGACAGAACTTTTCCTTTATTTTCTGTGCAATTTCAATCAAAGCATGTATCATATGTAAGCTTTATTTTTATTTTGTTTACACTTAATTTTTGTTTGTACTTCGAACCTAGTGGTGGGTTTACAGAGTGACACTGAAAAGTTTAAAGTTTACGTACCTTTCTCCAAAAAAAAATCTTTTCAACGGCTATTCTTCCCTGTCTGTCCCTCTCTCCAAAATTCGAAATGGACATTAACCAATATAATTTAACAACCAACCATGAATTAACAAAGACCATGAATTAGCCATCCATGGTGATCGTTATATAATAACCAAAAGAGCTAATTTAGAGTGTTTGATGGAAAAAACTTGAGAAAACAATACACATAATCACGAATCAATTTTAAAAAAATAAACAACACAAAAAATTAATGTAATTTGGTGTAGAAAATAAACAACACAGAATTTAACCTAGTTCGGTCACCAACTGTAATCAATATTCACACGGACAACTATTAAGTTTTCATTCTTTCCTGTTACACACAATTACAAGTACAATAATCTTTTTAAATAAAAATTATAAAAAAAACAAATAACTAAATCAACTTACTTAAATATGGTGTCTAATAAATCTAAACTAATTGTTTCTTCCTTCCTATCTAATAAGTGTGACGCTAGCTGGATCAAAACAAGCATGCCTATGGTAGTTATATCTTAAAGCATGATTACGAGGTTGTAATTTGAAGACTCGTATTTCAACATCAAATACTTCGACCTTTACTAGGCGAAGCGAAACTTGTTGGAGAAGCTAAGGTGAATACGCTTATTCGAGAGAGGGGAATACATTTAAAAAACTACGAGGATAAATTTCAGGTGTCTCCATAGAAGAAGGTTTGAAATTTGAATCACTTTTGGTCGGCACTAGTTGCCGAAACATGAACGTGAGAGAAATTAGAAGGTAACGTGAAGATGTTGTCGAAGAATCCAAAATTACAATAGGTCCAAAAACTTGAGGTATCAGCTTTTATTAGTACTAACTCCAAAACTGTTAAAGAAACGTGAAACATCCAAACTCCATGCCATGCTACCACTTCCAAAAATAACATAATTTATAAAATAAAACCATTACGTAGATTCCAAAGATATACTACGATACCCTTGTTGCTAAAATCAAATCAACGTCTTATCCAACACTTGTTTTGCTTCTTTTAATTTTATTTTTCTGTACTCAGATTAGAATTGCCATTGCCATATAATCCAAGAGAATCTTTCAGACATGATCAATGCTCTGGCGTCACTGCTTTTTAGAAACCTCAAATGTGAAAACAAAGGTCGCGTAAACTCGTAAAGCTACCCAACAACAACTGGAACAAGCTTTTTGGCATTTCTCGACACATAACAGAGAAATAATAAATATAAGTGAAACATTAAATAAAATGACTCTGAATATATTCAAATAGTTTTTTTTTTAACCTTTTTTTTCGTCTTTCAAGCACTCTGTTTTTCGTTCTCTTGTTTTTTCTCCATCCTCTCTTCTACCCAAAAAATTAAATATTTTGATTAAAATATTAATAAATCTCACTTTAATTCTAGTTTATTTTCATTTAACCGAAGAGAGAATATTTTTTTTTCTCTCTTTTTCCACTTTCCTTCGTACCAATCGTTACATTTTAACCTAGATTCGATTAAGAATCAGAAAACCTTTCGTTACTTTTTTCATCGAAACAAAATATAGAGAAGAAAAAGATGACACACTATACCTTGCAAGCACACAGAACAAATATTTGGACTGTATTCAAAATATTAGTGATAAAGTGGATTGTATTCAAATATTTTAGTGATAAAGTGGATTGTATTCAAATATTTTGAACCTATTCTAGCGAGTGTTTGTGTTGGGTTTATCGTTTCACCCGCTATTGGGTTGCTATCGGACCACCCATAATATATAGTCTCACGCACGAGTTGACAATCTCAGCGTGAGGGATGTGTTGGAGATCCTACATCAACTATAGATTAAAGTTTTTCATTGTATATAAGTGGATGCAACCTTATGAGCCGGTTTTATGGGGTTGAATTAGGTTTAAAGTTCACTTCGTAATAATTAGAGTTAATGTTTATTCTGAATCTATCTATAGTATAAAGTTTTAGCATTTTAACAAAAAATTATTTATTTTGAATAGTAAAACTTATAATATTTTTTTTAACATGTTACGTAATTTATCTTGTATGAAATGGGACGACGTATCTTAAACATAATATTAATGGACTGTAGTCCAAAATTTTATAAGCCTGTAACGAAATTTATGGCCCAAAAAATTAAATGTTGATAAACTTTTGGGTAAAGTCTTCCTGCACTCAACTTTTTTAACATGCATCCTACACGTTTTTAAATTTCTAAAAATACTCTTCATTCTGGAAATAAAAAACTAGAATTAAAAAATATATACTTTGGAAAAATAAATTTGAAATAAATTATTATTTTCTGGAAATAAAATTTTAGAATAAAATCTGAAAATCAAAATCACATTTAGTAATTCCAGAATGAAAAAAATACATTCCGAACAAAAATTCTATAAAAAAAAATTCGGAAAACTCAAAAAAAAAAATTACAAAATCAAGAAAAGTGTTATACAACTCTAAATATGGAAAAGCATGTCAAAAAGAGGTTACATAATGTATTTTGATTTGCATCTCTCTTTTATTTAAGAATATTTTTGTCTTTTCACGCAAAAATTCGGTGTAGGACCAAATTTATTTGGATGCAGGAAGTAATTGCCAACTTTTTGTAAGCTTGAGAATGTTTCTGTTTGTTCTCAAGCAACGATTATTTGCACTCAATTTTTACTAAGCACATTCTTGTTTTTTAAAACTGCAAATTACTCTTTCTCTTTCTATGCTAGAGAAAGTGTATTCCGTTATACATTTGGTTCAATATATTTTAAAATTTTCATTCAACACATTTCAGATATTATTTGTTTTTATTACGGTTTCTTTAAAATATGATTTAAAAAATTAAGGAGAAAATGTGTATATAAATCATCATTAACCTCGACTCTCAAGGGATGTGAAACTAATAGACGTACCGGAACAAACTCCATAGTTGAGGTTTAAGGGGAATAGATTTTCTCGAGTTGAGGGATACCTTAAGTCCGTTGAGATAGCATCACTAGAATCAATCACCGTATTCGAGATATTGTCCATTTTGAAACTCAAAGTTTTATCATAATTTTGTCCTTAAGTGAATTAATGAAAGAATGTGTATATAGACTACTTTAGACCATATATTATATTTATATTTTTGTGATAATAGAAAATTTTAATTATCATATTTTTGCTATATTTACAATTGTTACAGTATTATTTTTACCAGAATTTATTTAATTATGACAAAAAATAATTAAACACAATTTTGTCAGGCATATTTTGTTGTTGATTATCACTGATTTATTCCACTACATGGTTGAAATCTGTAGTGCTTATGTTATATATTATTGTAAGTGTTTGTTATTTTCAAATGCGTATTATATCCACGCAGAAAATTGGATGAACCACTATCTCTACAAAATTTCAATTCCGATTTTACTTCTTCGACTTTGTATCCTATTTTTTGTTTCTTTACTTTATAAATACTTAACTTTTGATTTTGACAGTGGTTAAAATCAATATTTTATGGAGGTTGGAAATTGGTAAAAAAAATATCACTTTCAGGATAAAAATTTAAATGTTTATAAATTAGGAAATAAGACAGTTTCTTTAAAAGGGTCAATATCAAGTTTAATAAATTTCTTGAAAGATAAAAAATATATTTTTCTCAAAAAATGTGATAGAATATTTAGGAAAATAAAAATAATAAACATTTTTTTATAAGTTTAAGTGAAATGTGTATATTGAGATTGCCATATAGAATATTCTAGCACAAAATTCCCATACATTTTTTATTCCACGATTATAGACTGTTACTGGGAATTCCTACCAATCTAGTACAATTTGCTTTTAAAATTGAGAAATTATTTTATGACAATCAATCTTTTTAAAAGTATAATTAACACTCATTATTTATCTTTATATTTCTTGCAATTATATCATATCATCATCTATTATTATATTTGTGCATCTTTTACTTTTATTACTCTCCTAAATATCAAATAGCGTTTTAGGTATTTAAAAATAGTAAAAACCGTCAGAATATTCAAATAAAAAACATACACATGAATATAACCTACTTCGTATATCGATAAAAAAAATAAAATTGCTAACGTTTTGTATAAAAAAATCTCCTAAAAAACAGAGGAACCTCTTTATGCGGTTCTGACTTTCTGTTCTAATTTAATGTAATGTACAGTAAAAAAAATATTAAATTTCATTCTCTAAAGTGAAACATTTATCTTTAAAATAAAATATACATTTAAATATAATTTAAATAACAGTCAAATTCATATTTTTGAATTTTAATTCTTGTCATTTTTTAATCCATATATTTTGTTATTTTCATAAAACTTTGAAATAGACAATTCTTATAGAATATGTGAATTTCGATTTTACTTTTTATAAAAAGAATTATTTTCATTCCTCCAAAAATTTAAATTACCATTTTTAATTCTTAATAGTAATTTTAATATAAAAATATTAATTTTATTAAGGGACAATATTATATTACAACTATATCAATTGATGTCATATACTATTATTGGTAAATACTTCAATTTTTAATAATTTTAGAGACATTAAAAAAAAATTATGGATCAAATCAAAATTTAATCTTTTTATAAAGATTAAAAATAAAATTAATTGTCAAAATATATTTATATTTTATATAAAGGTAATGACTTAAAATTATAATAAAAGTACTAACACGTATATACTAAATTTTGAAATTTTAATATTTATTTTTTTAATCAACAATGATTATATTTTGTCATCTAAAATTCAAGTATTTTTAATTATTTTTTGTTTTTTGATAAGTTAGGTTAAAGATTATAGTGCTCTCCACCTAGGAGGAGTTCCAATTTTGACAGGGACTGAGACCTAATGCTATCACCTCTCTTATGATAAGAATTTAGTTTGACTTTTTGTTAGTATTTATCAATTCAATTCAATTAAATTATTACAAATTGAAAGTTATATTTAAAATGTCTATAACTAATTTTAATATATTAGAATAAGTTATGATATATGTTTAAGGTGATATTAAACATATATCGAGTTATATTAAGAAAATATTGATATAGAAAAAAACCAAATTTTCACATTGAAACAAATACAACAAAAATAATCAAATATACAAATTAATCAGCTTAATTAGTCATGTTTAGTATAAGATTTGGGTATATAATTGTGAGATGTAAAAAAATGTTGTGTTATTATCTATAATGATTTTATTATAGATATGTACTTAACCAACCATGTAACGAAGCCTGTTTTTTAATTTGTTAAAAACTATTTTTTGTTCATATTAAAAAATTGTATGGAGTACTCAATTGGTGTAAGTAATGGTAAAATTAAAATGACACCTGAATTTTTTATTATTAAAAGGGAAAAAACTATATAAATAGAAATTTAGTTATTTAGGTTTCATTTTAAAATAATCACTATCTCTCTAGAAGTTCCTTTTTTTTCATTTATTCCCCTTCTCTCTAAGATTCTGACCTCCTCGCGCTCATCAGTTGGACAATCGGAGTCCACCATTAAACTCCTGACAGCGAGATCTACAAGACTGCCCAATTAGAATCTTTGATAGAGTAAGTTCATTTTTGTTCCCTTTTTCCTAAAAAGCTCAGACATTCTCTCTAAAAGATTTTGATCTACTCGCTCATCAGTTTGTTTGATGATCGGAGTCTGCTATTGGACTCCTAGCAGTGAACTCTACGAGATTGCCCGATCAAAATCTTAGATAGAGTAAGTTCATTCTTGACTCATTTTCCTTTAAGTTAGTTTTGATCTGGTTAGGATTGTCTTTTAGTTTAAATTTGCATGTGAGGTTTTTATCTTCATAATTAGTCTCTGTCAGATCAGGGTCCTATTGATATAATTAGATTTGTGATCAAGACTTTGTGGTGCATGTTAGGTTATCCTTAAGCTTTTGTTGGATTGGCAGTGAGCATTTGCTCAAGTTTAGGTAAGAGAAACTAGTTTTACTTTTTATAGAACCCTAGGTTAGAAGATCTGGATGTGGGGCTGACGTGGTCACTAGTTCAAATTTCTGCTTGCAGGATTGTCTTTTTTGAAGAGTAAAGTAATATATTGATTGAAATGGTTAATTTTGAATATTTTGTATTGATTTTAAGGTGAATAAGTTGTTGAAAGTGTTTGTGATTGAGAATTGAAAGTATTTAAATAATAATATAAATGAGTTGAACTATTTTTGAATATTTTGTTGAATTACTTAAATGAGATGTTTGATGAGAAGTGATTGTTTGATTTTAGATGATGATTGATTTAGAAAGCATGTATTTGGAACTTAGTTATGTGTTTAAGTGAATTTTTAGATATAATTGAATTGTTTAGAAAAGTTTAAAATATTTATATGATATGGTTGTGTGATTTGGAAATTCTAAACTTTTGTATGATTTGATTGTGTGATTTGGATATTGTGAGAGTCAAAATATGAATTTTAATCAATACATAGTATTTTCAGGAAAGAAAATACTGTGTTAAGATTGTTTAAGATGTGCATTGACTAGGGATTCGTCTAGAATGAGATATCCTAACTCTCCTGAGATAATGGAATCATATAAACGAAGTTATTCGGGTGGTGAGAGTCGAAGAAGGTTCATATGAATAGGTAAGTTGTTTGAAAGATAACTAATTTGATTTGTTATATGAATTAACCTTGTCATATTAGGAGAGAGATGATATTGAGATTATTTATGTGCATAGCTGTGTGGATTTCACAGTGAGATAGTATGACAGATGCAGATTTATGAGTCTAAGTCAACTCACGAGTCTTCCGGAAGTAGAGTCAAGTGTCTATGTGTTGTGAGTCAGTAGATAACTGACATTAGAAAAATGAATATTGAAATGGTTGATAGACACTTGAGGGTTATGTGAAATGTTTGAGAAATTGTATGAGAATTTATGAATTTTGTGTATTAATTTGAAATTTAAATTATATAGAAAATTTTGTTATAGCTAGCTTACCCTGTTATTTGTCTGTGTTTGTTTCTTTATCTATGACAATCGTGTTGTACACGGGAGCATATGATATTGCAGGTAATAGAACTCCTAAGTGAGTAGCTGGAGGATTTGATAGTTTAATTTGAATGCTCTATTTGTTTTTAAAACTTTTGATGTATATATTAAAATCCCTATGAAGAAGGATATTTGTTTTAAATACAATTATGAGATAGTTATATATATTCATATGTTAAGTAAATAGTATTTATTTTACTTTTATTTTATTATATATATAGGTAAAAATTTAGGGATCTTACAATTGTGTTGTGTAAATTATATTAATTTACATAGTTTAGTTGTCCTTTTGATTCCATGTTCATAAACTGAATTGTTTGTGGTGAACAAGTATCATCCATATTCATTAAAAAAAAACTCTTAAAAATTCATAATTAATAATATTATAATTACTGTATTACAAAATAAATTAATTTAAATTTGCAAAAAATAAATGTGCAGTAAAAGTTAACTTAAAGTAATATTGTAGGTTACTTTATAGGGTTATGGAATTAATGTTATGTGAAAAATATGGCTTTATAAGCAACCGTGCTTAACACTGATATAGCACCCACAAAGGTTGGGTTTGGGTGGGTAGGTCCACACCCATTACTATACACCATTCAAAGTGCACTCACTTCCTTTAAACAGAACTTAAATAATAATAATTAGTGGAGAACATTATGGGAAAGCAGCATTAATTAACTACTACATACACCTTTTGTGGCTGCATATTATATTTTCAACTCTTATTGCCATTTCTTAATTCCATCCACACACTAATAATAAACTACAGACTAACCACAGGATTGAAGGTGCCATTCCCTATGTGATAAAACTATGGATGATCATTACTAACTCCACCAATCTACATATCTAAAGTAGCATCCTATGGAGAATACCAAAATAGGTTAAAAAAAATTAAAGTTAATACATTTATAAAATTAATAAAAATATAAATTCAAATTTATAAGATGAGGTTTGTATCCATAATAATAAGAATTTAACTAATCCAATAAGTTCTTGTTAAAATAAATTTTAATATTATCTTAAATAATAGATTTTAAGTTTAATTCAACATTGTAAGATTTATATATAAAATGAAGTTTACACTTACTTATATATTATGAAATTTTGTTATCTTTAATCAATATGGGATCTACAATATTTATTTCAACGTTTTTACTTATATACTATATGAATATGTATTTAGAAAGATAATGTTATTAGTCGTTGATAATGTGAAAAAAAAAATTATATTTAAATATACATTATAAGAAAATCATGAAATAAAAACCAATTTTTCTAAACGAAAATAATTAGTTACAATAGTAACTAAATTTGAGACCATTTTAGAAACTAAAAAAAATTTGGTTTCTAAATTAGTTTTTATTATTGTTAAATAATTTTTAAATTGGTATCTAATTAACAATCAAAGTTTTTCTACCAAATTTAGAAACCAATTTTTTTTTTTAATTTTTAAAATGGTGTTTAATTTAATTATTGCAGCTAATTATTTTGGTATCTAAAAATTGATTTTTTGAGTGATAATACTTTAATCAAATAACTCATATGGTAACTCATCTAGTAACATTATTTTTCCAAATTTATTGGGTTAAAGTCAAATTAAGAATAAATAATAACCCTAAATTTACATGTTGTTTTGAATTTAAACTTATATATATATATATATATATATATATATATTATTTTTTTAATGAGTTTGATTAGATTTTAAGTTATTTTAATATGGTCTTGAATTTAGTACCTTTCAAGCATAACTTTTTAAAATAGAAAATGATTAATAGATGATCATTTATGAATTCACATTATCAATTTTAGAAAACAAAGTGTACACCTGATATTAAACATAAATAAAAAATATATTCATGAATTATTAATTAATAAAGTATTTAAAATTATTCATAAACAGAATTTTTATTTTTATAATTAAAGTTTGACTTTAAATTAATTTAATATTAAAAGGTATAACTTACTCTCATTTAAATTTCTAACAAAATTCACATTATTTTCTTATACAAATATACTAACTAAATTTAAAAACATAGGAGTGGTCGTGAGCAGTCCCTCATCCACTTATATTTCTGTTGAATGCAAAGTATAATAATACCATCTCAAAGTTTGCTTGTAAGGAGGTAATTATCTTTCATTTATTAAAACTAAATATTTAAGTTTATTCCAATACAAGTTTACTTTGGATTATAAAATATATTCTTCTCGAAATAACTTTGCTAATAACATGTAACTAAATTTTTATTTTTATTTTAAGAATCCGATTTTACTTAAGGAGACCTACGTACTTTCGACATTTTTACTTTTACTTTTCCTTTTTTATTGTTTTGTTTGTTACTTTTCAATATTAGTGTAACACTGACAAACCTTGTGTTAACGGATCATGCTCTAATTAAGTCAATATGAGAGTGACTTAAATTTATAAAATTTTTGGCACTGTACCGGTATGGCCGAGAGGTCGAGACCTTGGAAGACTTGGCCGAGAGGTCGAGACCTTGGAAGGCCTGGCCGAGACCTTAGAAGACTTGCCCGAGGGGCCGAGACCTTTGAAGACTTGGCCGAAAGGCCAAAACGACCGAGTGGCCGAGACCTTAGAAGACTTGCCCGAGTGGTCGAGACCTTAGAAGACTTGGCCGAGACGACCGAGACCACTGGAACATGGCCGATGGCCGACCCATGCCATGATGATTTGGCCGATGTTAACGCTCAAACCAAGATCAGTGAAGTTAATCTATCATTAAGAATTAGGTAATGCAAACCTAAGAGGTGTCCACCCGATAAATGGGCCCAACAAGGTAGGCCCACTAGAATAATATAAATAGTACGCATCCCAAGGAGTAAGGTATGTCATTTATCACTCTGAGAGCTGACCACCCGCTTTACTGACTTGAGC
>Ga0123342_1001428_pt1 | contig 40149 bp, 15 predicted proteins | sample Turbeawhitnodule_FD_89960 | JGI IMG/M metagenome (GOLD analysis project Ga0123342, IMG submission 89960) | Root nodule microbial communities of legume samples collected from Mexico - Turtle bean Mexico white nodule | ecosystem: Host-associated > Plants > Roots > Nodule | place: Mexico: Nepantla...
CGTTTTTCTTACATTGTTTGGTTTCTCGCATTGCTCAGTACTCTTTCATTGTCTTCGTGGTTTCTTGTGGATTTTTTGGTTTGCTCCGTTGCTGCTTCCCTGTCCGCCGTCGCTTCTGCTGCCACCACCGTTGTTCTAGAAGTATTCTACTCCACCAAAGTCACTATGGTGGGTTCTGATATAAGGAAAGATGAATAGATTTTTCATAATTTTAGAAAAAAGTCAAAATAAATATTTTAGAGAGGTGCTAGTTTTTGTAAAATAAAGTTGGATAGCTATGTTTTTCTATTGATACTCATATCACTCCTATTTTTAAATAATTTCACTCATCCTCCACAATTATTATAATATTTTATTACTAAATAATTTTTTTAATTATTATTTTAAAAATTATAGTTTTTATCGACAAAGAATAGATAAAAATAAAAGTATAACATTTTAGGAATCTTCCAAATCTTATAAAAAATAAAACAAAAATTTTCAACCTAAACCCAGATGGAGATAGAAGACATGTTTAAAAAAAAACAAGCAATTGTGAAAACTACCCACCAAAAACTTTTTGTGTACAAACTAATCTATCTTCTTATTTTATTTATTTATATGATAAAAAAGAAAAACTCTAAAGTGCTGAACCATAGACAAGAATGAGAGATTCTTTTAAAAATTATAGTTAAGACAAGTTTTAAACTTATTGAGAATATAAACAAAATAACATTAAGAAAGTATACAATAAACTATTGGAAATATTCGTTTCAAGTTATTCTATCGTATTTCCAAAACTATATATTGGGTAGGGAATTTATATTTCCATATTTGTTATAAGATTAAACAAAAATTGTTTTCAAGGATAAAACATAGAAGAAGAAAAAATCGTCTCCCTCAAATAGCAGAAGTTTAGTTTTCCTCTATCAAAATTGTCCATTTTAAAATTCAAAACATCTAAACAATTTTGTCCATTTTTATTAACTCAAAATTCCAAATATAGACCCTCTTAAAAAATAAAGAAAATTTGGGCCGAAGTGGTAAAAAAAATAAATTAAAGACAATTTTCTTTGAAAACCAAATTCATGTTTATTATAAATGTTATTTTGGTAATTTTATAAAAGTGTAGATAATTATAGAAAATTCTAAAAAATAACTCATTTTGATATCACAGTTAACATTCTGAGTGTAATATAAGCTTTTTATAATTTTTGAATTATATTTTCTCAAAAAACAATTCATATTACTTTGACGACTCTAAGAGTATTATAGTAATTTTTGGACTCCAATTAAAAAAAAATATTTCAAAATCATATTTAGATTGTGCATAATATAATATAAGTGTAATCATCAATACATTTTAGAATTTTCAAACTTTCTTAATATCTATAGATATAATTTTTTAATAATTCAAAAATAAAAATTAGTGTGAAGATCGGGATGTTACCAGCGGTTAAATATTTATTTATTTTTATTTTTATCTCCATTTATTTGAATGACAGTGGCAAGCTAAAAAGAACAGAGAAAAATGAAAATGAAATAATGAAAAAAACGAAAAAGATATTTTAAAAAATATTTTTTCATTTTTGTCCCTGATGTTTTATTTTGATAAGTTCATCACGTACACCGAGAAGAAAAATATTAAAAAAAAATCAATAAAACACCAATTCAATAACATTATTTTAATTTTCCTTCTTTTAAAAACTAACTTATTAGTGTTTCCCACTTTCTTTTACCAAATTTATAATTTACTTAATAGCTTTCAAATTAAAGATATTTGTTTTTATATCTTGACCATATTTTTCATTTAATATATGTCGAACGACTGCTTATTCTAATAGCCCACATTAAACCACAATAAAATGATTTAGTTCTAATTTTAATTTTTTTTAAACAATATTTTTAATACTTTTAAGATTAAAAAAAATTATTCTTTATATTATATGATATTAATCAAAAAAATTATATATTACATAAAATATTAATTGAACTTTGAGAGAAAAACTCTTTAAGATTCCATAAAATAAATGTTCATTATCTATCCAAAGTATTAAAGATAATTAATATAAGAATTTGAAATATTTGATAAATAAATAAAAATTACAGGAACTTAAATCAAAATTCACTAAATTATAAGAACAATTATTTCTAATTTTACAGGAATGGAAAAAAATTATAAAAACTGAAATAAAAACTCATTAGTTTTACTTGGACTAAAAATATATTAAGTGTTATTACATATTATATAATAAAAGGGATGCACACAAATAATGATTTATAAGTTGTTTGATGAATTATTACATGCATCACATCTCTTCAAAGAAAATAGTTAACTTAAATATTCTTACTTTAACTAGTTTACAAAAGAATAGTTTGATATTATTTGTTATATAACTAGTTATATATATATATATATATATATCACTTATATATAAAAAATATCTATAAATTAAAATTAATTTACATATAAATTTAAAAAATTATGAAAAGAGTCTAGTACTGATCGGAGTCGGACAATCCAGCAATACCTGGTATCAGAGGCTACCCGACCGGCCAGTGTAAAAATCTCAAGGATACACGACAAATTAGATAATTTCATTTTTATAATTATACATATTAAATACGTTTCATCAATGATATAGTCCATTATTAACGACATAAATAAGTATATTAGACATAGCAATACGTCTTTATTACAACATTAATAACACTCAAATATCGAATACTCACTTGAGTGTTAAAAAACCTTCTGTAGTTACACTCCTAACTGAAAGCCAAATAACTTAAACACGAAAAAAAAATATGACAAAAAAAAAATCAATTGGCTAATCAGTAACCTAAAGTAAACCCTAAACCCTAAAAAGTCTATAAATTTACTTTATTCAACATATAAGAATATTGATTATTTTTTCTCATTTAAAAATTCCTATGATGAATAAATACACCTTAACCAAAATTCATTCTCCTACTTAGCTAGCTTTTGAAAAAGAAAGTGAGATATGGATTGTTCATAAGGTAATTTTCATACAACAAGCACATTCCTTGTTGAGTCCCACGTTGATAATAAACATAGCAACCTACGCATGGGGCATGCTCCACTCTCTCTCTCTCTCTCCCTCTCTTCTGATGTTGATACTACTTCTAATAACTGGGTACAATGACCTAGCAACTTAGTTTTAAGCTATCTGTATCCAATGAAAGAAGGCCACGTGTAAAGTTCAAGTACACTCTCACACGTGGCAGCTTCTGAATGCTTGTCTTGTGTGGTTTCCATCACTCACCATAAAGTGACCTATGTAGCCAAAGAAAAGAAAAGACAGAGAAAACAAAGACAGAAGAGGGTTTTAACTTCGAAGTTCATCAAAGGTTATGGTCCTTTACTTGTGGTCGAGTTGGTGCAAGGAAGGGACATTATCATCTACCTGTTATCTCATCAGATTCCTTCTTACTTTCTGTGTCTTTTTTATCACTCTATATTATTGGTTATCATTCAAATTTAGTTTATTTAATTTATAAATTCAAACTAAACTCGTAATAAGCTTAGATTACTAATATAATTTTATCTGATATTAGTTTAAACTTTTCTTATAATAGGTTTTCAGTCCTCCTTGTTTTTGTTGTTCTAAATTCTTTACTTGAAGTTTGTTTTATATGTTTTTCTATGAGTTTGTTATGATCCCTTCATGTTTTTATATTTATATTTTTCTTTTAATAGATTTGTCAATTTTAAGATATTAATGTAACTGATATGTCAAAGTTTAATATGATATTATCATAAATTTTAAAGAAAAAACTATATTTAAAGAATTCAATTTGTTCTAAGAAAATCAACCTATTATTATCTACTGAATAAGTTTCGTTTGCAATGTGCAAACATATCTGAAAACTTTAAAGTAATGAAAATTTATTAATTCGGATTTAATTTTCTATTAAACATGAACTAAGTCAATACTTAGGAATACTATATACAGCTAGGTTATTTAAGAAAATGGAGAGATGTTTAATTCTCTAATTTAAACATACAAAAAAAAATAAGTTGTTGTGAAAAATAAAACTCATCTTATCTCTATAATTCTAATAATCAATAATCTCATCACTAAAAAAAAAATTAGTATTATCAACAAACTTTTATATACGAATTAATAATATTTAATAAGATTAATAATATTAATAATATAGTAATATTTATAATATTTAATAATATTAGTAACATTTAATAATATTATTAATTTAAATAATATTAAATATATAAATAATATAAATAATATTTATATTATTAATTATATTAATATTGATAATCATATTAATAAATATAATAATAATTATAAAATAAATAAAAAATTAACTGGTGTAATAATTAAAAAAAATAGTAGATAAATTACTTATGTTCATATTAAATACGAATTTTGTTTCATTGATAATCCATAAATAATGTTGATTTATCAACAAATTTTATTATTATCTATGCAATTTTTCGTAGATAAATTAATTTTTTTTTGTGATAGATATATATTAACTTATGAACAAATGTATATCTAAAATTTACAAGATTAACGTGTAGACCAAATTCTAAACAATATATAATGCAAGTGATGACAAGGTAGCAAGGTGAATGGTTATTCTCAAGGTTGGTTATAGAACTCCTACAAATGGGTGGAGGATGATGTTTACAAATATGTGTAATAATGATATATATATATATATATATATATATATGAAAAAGATGGCAACCTTTTTTTTCTTAAAGAAAAACTAAACTAAATATAATGGGTAGAGATTTCGTTAAATAGGAACCTAAATTAATCAAGCCATAGATTAATCATGTACTAAATTTTATTTGTCTCTTAAAATATAACACAAAAATATGTCTAACACCGAACATATCACTCATCTTTTATAAAAAAAATCAAATCATTTAAACACAACCCCTCAAAACAACATAAACACTTTTAGAAGAATGAAGGTCATAAAAAAATTATTATCAACATATGACAGGGTAGAAAACCCCTTCACAATAATTAATATTATACATTAAAAAATTATTAAATAAAAATTAATTTTAAAGATTAAAATTAAGTAGTCACTATATTATACTAAAAATATTTTTAGTATTTTATATTATTAATAAATAATTTTTAAATAAGTATCTAATTACTTAATAGTTAAGAAATATCAATTTAAAAGTTATTTATTAATAATATAAACTATTTTAGATACTAATAATTTTTTTAGTATTTAAAATAGTATTTTACTTAATTAATATAATGACTAACTATTTTGTATCTTTAAAATTAGTCTCTATTTAATAGTTTTTTCACTAATCACAAGATTAATAGAAACTAATTTTATAAAGATAAAAAATCTAATTTAACTCTGCATAAAGCATAACCTATATACTTATTAGTATACATTAAAAAAAATAATACATTTAGAATTTACAATATCTACTAATAAACCTGTGAAAGCTGACTATAGTCACTATATATACTTAGTTTGCATTGGAAAATAGGTTGGGTCTATTAAAAAGAAGTTCAATTTTCTATGCTCATGTGTTATCATGCAACTCCCTTATACAAGTAATACTAATAACACATGTTTTTTAATTTCTTAACACCATCTTAGTGGCACATAAACAAGTACAGTTTTATGAAAAGAAATATATAAAATTTAAATAAATACTAATATATCATGTCAATTAAATAACACAAAAAGTTGTAATGAGAAAGAAAGGAAAAATAGAATAATAAAAGGTGACGAAATGACAATGACTAAAAGACAGAAATGAGTTGAGCACATATTCACGTAAAAATTATTATGAAATATATTCACTCTTATAAATTGTAAAATTACTATGAAATAAATTGATAAAATGTCCTTAAAGTTTTTTGGTGGGACAAAATTCTTCATCCTTTTTCTCTAAGATGGAAATTTTTTTCACCGAGTTGAGTTAAAATTAATATTGATGGGTGTTGTTAGGGATTCTCCTGGTTTTGTTACCTGTGGTGGTATTTTTTGTGGGAGTATGGGGAATTTCATTGGTGGTTTCTCTGTTTTCCTTTATATTCAAATTACTTTGGTTGCTGAGTTTTATAGAGTTATACATGTCATTGAAGAAGCTAAAAAGATGTGTCTTTCTAGTTTATGGCTTGAATGTGATTCTACCTTGGTTTGTGTTGCATTTACTTCTAGGACTAATGTTTATTACTTCATAATAGGTGGAACACTTGCCTTGATTACTATGGGAAAATCAGGTTTAGGATTTCTCACATTTCCCGTGAAGGCAATGCATGTGCTGACAAGCTTGCTAACTTAGGGTTTATTCATAGAGAACAATTTCATTGGTATAATAGGCTCCCATCTAGTCTATTTTTAGAATTCTTTATTAATAGGTATAGATTACCTAAGTATCGCTTTTATTAGGTTTTTTTATATATGAGTTTTGGCTTAATCCCCCATATTTGTTTGTGTTTCCTTTCTTTATTTCTTTTTTCTTTTTTTAATAATACTTTTTTCATGTGGTGTGACAAATGATTGTATACTTAAAGTGTGAGTCTAACTGAGATGTCAAGTTTCAGAGTGATGCCCAACTTGTTTTATAAAAAACTGATATTACTTTTTAAATATTTTAAAATGATCAAACAAAATGATGGTAAGTTGTACCTAGTTAGAAATGGTCAAATGACATAACCACAACAATTGTATTCTAGTTTATGAAAAAATGGCATTAAACTCAAATTAACTTTGATTAAAAGTATTGTTTTTAAACAATGCTACAAATTTTGTTTGAAAGTAATCATGTATAAAAAAAATCTAGTTGAGTTCTACTTTCATCTAGCCAATTAATTCACATTATTATTAAGAAAAACTATGTTACATATTATTTTTTCCGACAAAGAATTAATGAATAAAAATGAATCATTTAAGGGATGGACCAACCTATATATATATAAAAAAAAAAAAAAGTTTAGTCATAACACGTCACAAGAAATAAGCATTCCATCATATGAGAATACTCAAAAGAATTCTAACTACCTAAGAAAGAAAAACACCCAAAACATTTGCAAAGAACCTATTACAAAAAGAAATTTCAAAAACCTATCTAAAACACTATGATACTGCAATTTCACATTATGTCGGTCAATTGTTCTCTTCCAACTCACAATATTGGCTTGTGGTTTTTCTAACAAGAACAATTCATCTTGCTTCGCCAATAGTTTTGCATTGTGTTCAATAGGCCTACATGAAAGATAAGGTTCCTACTAACTTGGTATCTCTCTTTATCATTAGTTCTCCCAAGCATATATAGATCCACTTCCTCCTGTTTCTTGTACTTAACAACCTTGTTTAGTGTTGACAAGATATCTATTGTGATGAAGAACTTGTTGCTTTCAAAATGTTGATTTTCTGGCCTTATACTTTATCTTTCGAGTGCTTGTGATGCTTTTACGGTTTATCTCTTTTCATGGCATGTACTGCCTTTACTACAATTTAAATCAGAGAATTTTTTTAAAGCATTGTGTTGTCATTTGAAGTAATTGTTTTCCACCTACAAACATAAAAGCAGAATTTTTTTCCAACCAGGTGCAAAGATCAAAAGCACCAATTCCAAGAGAAAGATCGAACCAATAGATCAGGTAAGTTTTACCTAGCATTAGGATTAAGACCCATACGAAACCTTTTTTCCATTGTCTAGATTAGATGTCATATTTGATGTCACAATGTTAGTATGTGATTCTTCTTTGCATTCAATGCAGAAGACACCAATTTGCAATTAAACTTGTTTTAGTGTAGTGAGTTCAACCTGCATTGCTTGCTAAGAGAGAAAACTACCAAGACTTTCCTCTCTCCAATTCTTCTTTCCTACCTCCAATGCTTCTTTCCTACAAAACACAACGCAAATACCTTCCTCAGTCGTATAGATATGAATATGATATTCATATAACTTAACAGCATCACAAATTAACAAAGAAAGATCACATATACTATTTATAAAGAACTAGGCCATTGAACCAGATTGTATGTTGTAGAGAGTTACATCAATTATCTATGCCACTATACCTTAGTTCCCTACCTAACAACTTCCAAAACATAATTGTCAACCCTAAACCATGTAGCATATATTATAAATATGGCATAATAGAGTACTAAGTGATAACATAATGTTTAAAGGAGTTGAGGGGGTATATAACATGCACTAACATTTCTAAGATCACTAGTCCATATTAATGAAAAATATGATAAATGACCAGGGACCAAAATCGTTTAGAGTAATGGACTCTTGGATGAAAAATATAAAATACAAATATTTAATTAACATAAGTATGACAAGAAATGATAGTTATGGAGTATGTCTTAGAAGAAGGGCTGAAAATGTTGGATTGAATGAATAAGCTTTAGGAACATATATAAAAAAATATAAGGAAAATGAAATAAAGGATGAATGAACTAGGAAACAAGGATGATGATATTAGTCTGATTGAGGAGGAAAAATGAAGAAAGAACTCTTAAGAATAATTACGAAAATTAACAAATTATAATGAATAATTCATAATCAAAAGCCAAGGATTAAATTGTCAAGAAATGGAGGCAAAGTTACTAAATTTTTTCATGAGGTAACCAATTGGAAAAGAAGGAAAACTAATTTAAGAAGGATACATATTAATGGTGTTTGTGTGAATGAACTAAACAAAATAAAAGAGGAAATACACAAATTCTCTAGTGTTAGATTCCAAGAGAGAATTAAGAAGCTTAATTTAGCCTTGGTTTGGTTTGGAAAAATTATGAACTGGATGATGCGTTTCTTATCTCAAAATTCAAAGAGGAGGCAATCAAAGAACCTATATAGGAATGTGAAGGTTTTAAGAGTCCACATGCATATGATTTTAACTTTAAATTCCTGAAAGAGTTTTGACAAGTATAAAAGAGCTTTGGGGTCTCTTGGCACTCCTCTTTAATGCTCCGAGTAGGCAAGAGAATGAGATGTCACTTAGGAAAACTCAACTAAGAAATACTCTAACTAAATAGCTCAAAATGCTTTTCAAGTTGTATTTTTACATGGAAGGATGCTGGAATTAAGAATAAAGTCAAGTCTTAGAGAAACTAATTTTGATGATAATGTTTGAAGAATATGATGTTGAATTTTCATTACATATGTTTGTGATTCTTGCACACAAGGTAGATCACAATAAGTTCAGTTTAGTACATAACCTAACCTTAACCATAAAACTTATTTTGAAAGGTTAACTTATGTTGAAAATGTTTTAATTTCATTTTAATTGATTAAAGTTTTATATAATTGATTAATTTGTTCTATATATATTTTCAAAACAAGATAATCAATTATTAGTTTTTATAATGGATTAAAATACATAACAAATAATTGAGTTATTAGCTAGTCTCTAAGAATAATTGATTAACAATATGAATAATCAATTCAGAAAAAGATGAAAAACAAATTATATGATTAACTAGTTTAAGTAATTGATTAAAATAAAGAGCATGTTTCCCTTATATTTACTTTTATTTGAAGACCTTGTCTTTAGGATCATATCACTTATAATCCATTGAGATAACTTTTAAAAACAATTTGTTAAGTCCACCATGAGAAAAATTTTTTGAAAATGGTGAGCCTAATAATCCAATGAGATAGAGTTCAAAAACATCTCAATAAAAGTCTATGTCAAAATAGTGTCATGTAGCTTCCCTAAATTAACAAATAAATCTTTTAAGCACAAAATTCAATGGTCACACAAGATCCAAAGTAAGTGATACACATGATAGTGCAATATGAAACTTATAACAGGAACATTAATATTAGAAAGATAATGAATGAAAATTATGTTTTATTCCACACAAAAATCTTATATTACTTACCATTCTCTTTATTTTTTAGAGTGCCATTTAAAGATAAAATTGTAAGATTTCAATTATAGATAAAACAGACAATATCTTAAAAACAATAAAGATAACAATGTAATAATAAACTTGATATAAAAAAATTGATACTATAAAAATAATTTATTATTTTAATTAAAAGAATGTCATATCATTTATCCTCTTTTTAATATCTTAAAATGGTTTTTAAAAACAAAAGAAACAATAAAAAAATATGAACTAATATATATAATGAATCTAAAATTAAAATATTAAATCTAGAAGAGTTTACATTACACATTATCTAAACCTTAAGACTAGGTTATACATGTCAATTGTAAGAAGACTCTCATGCATTTGAGTATCATTCCAACATACAAAAAAAAACTCACATTATTCATCTTCTAATATAATATTAATATTAATAAACTATTCAAAGATTAAAAGAATATGCATTTAACATGAGAGACAACAAAAATCACCTAAAAAAGTAAATATCTCAAGCTACAACCCACTTTACATGATAAGATTTGTCTAGATTTTTATAGTACATAATAGTAAAATTTGTGTGATAAAAAAAAAGTGTTAAAATGCAAAATTCACCCTTATCCATGAATATGCATTTACTATAGAAAATTGGTTGTAATTAATGATGTGAAAAAGGGTTGTACGTGATGGGTATGTGAGTGGAGTACATGTGGGGTTTGTCTATCTTCAAAACAACGTAGTTTAATTATTGTCCTAAGCAAAATGTTCCTTTGACGGTGTGACCCATTCATAGCAACACCATTATTAGTGTTGTAGGAAAAAATCATTGTTTTCATATGAATCGTGATTTAGAACACATCTTCACCCATCTTCTAAATGCTTATTATATTATATACTTTAACTTTCATATGAATCGTATTTTACTTTCTAAAATAATATCATTTTAGTTTCTCAATGACTCAAATACTTTTTATCCAACTATTTGTACGTTTGGTTTAATTGAGTACTTTAAACATGTAATAATAGAACTCTTATATTGAAATTTCCTATGTTAATAAAAAAATATAAAATCAAAATTAATTTTAGAGAAAAAATAATTAATTATTATATATTAAATTAGATATTATTTTAAAAATTAAAAAAATTATTAGTAATTAAACTAATTTTTATTATTAATAAAGAATTTTTAAATAACTATCTAATTAATTATAATTTAGAAACTAAATTATATTTTTTATTAATAATATAAATTACTTTAAATACTAATATTTTTTAGTTTTTAAAATAATATTTAATTTAATTAATACAGTTATTAATTAAATTTTAAAAAATTAATTTTTTATAATGTCAGTTATTGTTATATATTAAGCATTAATTATATTATTTGTAAATTAAACCATTAAAATGATTGTGTTATTTTGTTTTTTTTTTTAAAAAAAAATAGAAACTAGATTTAATGTTTTATATATTAATGAGATGGAGTTGAATAAGATAAATAAATATTTTTTTGAAAAAAATTAAACCTTACTCAATTTAATATTTAAAAGTTATGAATATTTTGCTTGAAAACTTTGATATACAAATATGTATTTTTAAAATTTGAGTAACTAAAATTTTTTAAAAATTTTGAAAGATAAAATTGAGGTTCAGGATAATTTTAAAAGTATTATTTAAAAATTAAGATGAAAAGAAATTGAAGCAACCTCAATACTCCTTTTTTTTGTTCTCTTGTCGTTACTGAAAATTGTACATCAATCATTTAGACGTGAGAGTATTGTTGAAATTGATAATTAAATATTTTATAATAAATTATTGTAGCAAAATAGACATAACATGTCATTATATAAATGTGTACAATTTCCATTTTTTTGTAATTGTTATAGTACAATTTCCATTTGATAAATGATAAATATGTACTTGGACTTACAAATTGGGTAAAAGTAAACAATATAGGTTCTTATCTAAAAACAGTAAGTTTATTTTGATGATTTTATTTTATTTATAGTTAGACTTTTTTTATTATTCATTAATGGGTTTAAATTTTGAAACACAACAAAATTAGGCTTGGATTAAAATTTGGCAAGTCTTTTTGTAAAATTAATATACAATAATGAATTTTAATGCATCCAGTGAAGAAAAAAATAGTTATTTTTAAAATAAAAATACCTTTTAATTCTTCAAATTTTAACCAACACATGCACTTAAAAGTTAACCATCATAATTAATACATAATATTCTTTTATAACTTCTAAGTAACATAATACCATAAGACATCAATATGAAAACATTAGTCTAAAGAAAATAAAATTTGAACCTTTTAAATAGTTCCAAATTTAAATATCGTACCAACTAAATTTTGTTTGTATAAATCATTCATTAATACAACTATTTCCATAAGTTTCTTTATATATATTATAGATTTTAGATTTTTATGTAGAAATCAGGAAACATAATAGATTTTCTATTTTAAATTCTTCATTTCAATTTTCCAATAAATATATTAGATAAAAACTAGTTAAAATTAGATGAAAAGTAAAACATAATTGATAAAATATAACTAAATTATCTTAAATTAAAAAAAAAACAAAAAACACAAACATTTTTTAATTAGAAAATCAAAACATAGACAGAATGAAAACATTTGCATCTTAGTAAAAATAATTAGAATAGGGTAAATCATAATCAAACAAATGAACTGTTTAAATGTGTTAGAGTTATTAGCATAATTTATACCTCAATTGAATTTAAGGATATTGGTTTTATATGGATTCAAATATGAATTACAAATCTCACATAAAATAGAAATAAATAATATAAGAAGAAAAAACTTATTTTGTCAAAATATTTGAAGATGGTGGTAACATATAATACTAAAATGTTGTAGGTAAGTTACAGTTTGGAGATTTGTTTTTCTTGGTGCAAGAAGAAAAAGCAAAGGAAGTTTGTCCCACTATAATTGAGCATGCTTCTTGGAAGAGCATGGAGTGGACTTGATTTGATATCAAAAAGAAAAGAACATGATTAATGGAAAAATATGTGTGGTTCTTTCAAAGGAGAGAGAGGAGTGGCAGCTTTTACTGTACAAAAATTTACCAGTTTTGAACAAATCTAAGAGAATGGCTCTTTTTCTGAGGACATAGACTAAAACTCTTGTTCTTCTCAAATTTTAGGGTAATCTGAAATCTTTTAATCATGTTAAACTATACTTAAAACTCTCTAAACATGTAAAAAATCATATTATTATGTTTATTGTTTTGTTATACACATATAATAAAAGTAACATAATAGAAAGCCAACAAAGAGATATTGATGTGGATCATGGTAGAGTGGGTGGCCAAATCCATCATCAATTTCGAGTCCCCTATAAACCCCACTTCCTCGAGATTCTCACATTCTCAATACTTTTGATTTATAAATTTTGGGGTTTTGGAACTTTACTGAATGGCCAAACCCAGAGAATGTTGGATTCTTCATAGCACCAAAGCACATATTACCATCTAATACATAAGCTAATGAGCTCATAGGTTAAGTTTTCTGAGCAATTCAGCACACCACAAAGCTTGTAGCTGCAAGTGCCCATATCTAGGCAAATGCATACTGTCACTGATGAATAAAATAAGCAAGGGGTTTGATTTTTTGACCCTTTTACACCAAAACAAGGGGAAAAAAATGTCATGGTTTGATGTGAATCTGCATAATGTTCACTCATAGTAGTAAAATATAGTTCTCTCTCTCATTGTCCATCGTGCTTCTTTGGCTTTACTTTGGTGTGAATAAATAATTGTTAAAGCTCCTTTTGTTTCCTTGGCAAGTGCATGATTAAGACTCAAGTGAATTGCCAATTCTGTCCTTGCCATATTCTCTCCCTGCCATGTGTCATTTGAATTTTACCTTCAATTGGTTCAATTTTAAGGGCATAACAACACATTATCTTGTTTACAGAACCTGGCTCTATGACAGGCATGCTATGCTAGTTCCCTTTATATTATCAAAAGCCTGTCTTATTTTCTTGGGTCTGACACAAGATTTTTGGTGAATGGGATTCTGCACTTATTTTGAAAATCACTGCGGAAGAAACAACACTCACTCATTTGAGAATTGTTGCTATAGCCTCATTATCTTTATCCTTTAGTACTACTACCATCAGGTGTTTCCAGTACTTGTATTTGGTTCTTGGGATATTTCAATTGAATGGGAAAGCCAAGAGGAGGAGAAGCTGCTATTTCTTTAGTGGTTTTCTTCTGGTTTTGGAGCTCTTCCAATGCTTTGCTTTCTCCAAAGGGAGTAAACTTTGAAGGTAAAGTTGAACTTTTGTCCTTTCTAGTTCCATAGATTTGTGCAAAAGTTAGCATTCTACTATGTCTTCAAATCAGTTCATTGAGGATTTTTGTGTCTCTCTTGATGTAGTGCAAGCTTTAATGGGCATAAAAGCTTTTCTTGTGGATCCCCATGGTATTCTAGATAATTGGGACGGGGATGCAGTTGATCCATGCAGCTGGAATATGGTCACGTGTTCCCCTGAGAATCTTGTCATTAGCCTGTGAGTCTCTCTTCAATCTTCTTCTTCTACATTTTCAAGTTGGAATAGTTTCAGAACAAAGGATAAAATGTTGAACATTCCAGCAACAAGTTTCAAGCTTGTATCGGAAAATGGTTTTTAACAGTTTGATGAACCTGGTTCTGCTTTGTGTAGGGGCATTCCCAGTCAAAATTTATCTGGTATTCTATCTCCAAGCATAGGAAACCTGACATATCTTCAGACTGTGTAAGAATCAGAAATCACTATGAAGTTTATAACTCTCAACATGGTTGCTTCTTATTTTTATTACTTTCATCAGCACTAAGATAGGTATTTTTGACTACTTTTCAGGGTGCTACAAAATAACAACATAACTGGACCAATCCCTTCAGAGATAGGAAAACTTTCCAAGCTTCAAACTCTTGATCTCTCTGACAACTTCTTCAATGGGGAGATTCCTCCCTCTCTGGGTCACCTGAGAAGCCTACAGTACTTGTAAGCATTTATGAGCTATGATTGAACCTTAGAATATACCATATTGTCAGTGTGTTCTACCCGGTTTCTTGAGCTAAATGGTTATTAAAATGGTTTCAGGAGGCTTAATAATAACAGTTTTGATGGAGAATGCCCAGTGTCACTTGCTAACATGGCGCAGCTTGCTTTCCTGTAATCTTCATGACCATTTTCTTTTTCTCTCTTATGCATTTATTCTGTTGTTTGTATTTCCAAAGATGACTTGTTGTTGTGATTCTATTCAGTGACTTGTCCTACAATAATCTGAGTGGCCCTATTCCTAAAATTTTGGCCAAATCGTTCAGGTAAAACTTTGTCTCTCTTTGATGATTTCTTCAAAACACATTAAAATTTTGTACTGACTTCAAAATTCTTCTTATTCTCTTGGGTTGTTTCAGTATTGTAGGAAACCCTTTAGTCTGCACCACTGAAAAAGAAAAAAATTGCCATGGGATGACACTTATGCCCATGTCAATGAACTTGAACAGTTCTGAGAGTAAGATCCCTTCACAATGCCTCATGAATTTCTTAAATTGAATGATTTTGCCAAATAACACTTTCTCTCATTTCTATTTTGATAATTTTTTATAGTAATTGCACTAATGTGGATAGCGTATCTCTTTGCTTCCACAGATGCTTTACCATCTGGTAGAACAAAGGCTCACAAAATGGTCCTTGCCTTTGGTCTGAGTCTTGGATGCCTCTGCTTGATAGTTTTTGGTCTTGGATTTATTCTATGGAGGAGGCACAAGCGTAAACAACAGTCATTCTTTGATGTTAAAGGTATACTTCCCATAAAAAACCTTTAGTTGAAGCTTACAAATATGCATCTTCATTATACTATAAGGGTTGTACTTGTACATATCTGAGATTTTTTAATATATTTGGTCCAATTATAATAGTTCCTCCAATTTGTGTCTTGATTCTGAATCACTATAGACCAGCATCATGAAGAAGTCTACCTTGGAAACTTGAAGAGGTTCCAATTAAGAGAACTCCAGATTGCTACTAACAACTTCAGCAACAAAAACATTCTCGGCAAGGGTGGTTTTGGAAATGTCTACAAGGGAATTCTCCCAGATGGCACTCTTGTGGCAGTCAAGAGGCTTAAAGATGGCAGTGCCACTGGAGGAGATATTCAATTTCAGACTGAAGTTGAAATGATCAGCTTGGCGGTGCACCGAAACCTCCTCAAACTGTATGGATTTTGCATGACACCAACAGAAAGGCTTTTGGTTTATCCTTACATGTCCAATGGCAGTGTTGCTTCTAGGCTCAAGGGTGAGTTCAATTGTAGAGATAATCACTTTCTTTTACTGTCTCTGATAGAGATTTTGAATAAAAAGTGATTATTGCATCAGACTTGGGTTTATTTGAATATATCAAGTATTTATAAGGGTAAGGAAATAAGAGAGTAAAATGAATGGAGCTACTCTTACAAGTTAAAATCAATTTGTGTGCTTAACTCCAGTAGAAACCCTCTTACCTGACTTCTAAAAAATTTGAGTTGCATTGGTTAATTTTAACCTATGAGAAGTGAAATTCATTTTACCTTCTAATTTTTTTCTCTTATAAGTGATTTTAGAGATATCTATACACAGAGTCTTAAGTTAAAACAAACATGGGAAAAAGGTTATTATAGATAAACTTATTCAAAAACATTTGCAAAAGAAGAAAATAGAAACAAAAAAAGAAATATGTTTATCTATATTAAAGTCTTCAAAAACTTATTTTTAACTTATAAATCATCCATTTCAGCTTATTTTAACTTATTATTCTCCTATACATGCTTATACTAGTATACTAAGTAATTTGAGTACCTGATTGATGCACCAATGATGGATATTTCCAGGTAAGCCAGTGTTGGATTGGGGCACAAGAAAGCAAATTGCCATAGGAGCAGCAAGGGGACTGCTATACCTTCATGAGCAGTGTGATCCAAAGATAATCCACAGAGATGTGAAGGCTGCAAATATATTGCTTGATGACTATTGTGAGGCAGTGGTAGGGGATTTTGGGTTGGCAAAGCTTTTAGATCATCAAGATTCACATGTTACAACTGCAGTGAGGGGCACAGTGGGGCATATAGCACCAGAGTATCTTTCCACAGGGCAATCTTCTGAGAAGACTGACGTCTTTGGATTTGGCATTCTGCTTCTTGAATTGATCACAGGCCAGAGGGCACTGGAATTTGGAAAAGCAGCCAACCAAAAAGGAGCCATGCTTGATTGGGTAAGTTTGTTTCCCTTTGTTGTTAATTTAAGTTCCTTTTTCCCACTTTGTTGGCACAAAGAGAGTACTTGTGATTGTGTTTTTAAAGGGGTAAGGTAATTGTGTGCTTAGATGAACATCTGCAAACTTGATTTACAAAATTAAAGTTGGTTGCAATTTACTAAGAATCAAGTTTTGCCAAAAGCTAAAATAAGCATTTGTTCTTACTGTTGGTTCTTGCAAGAGGTAATGCCAAGGAGATTTGGCATGAATGAGCCAAGATTATTACATATAAGCCATCAAGACACCACTTTCAATCCAAAACTTTGACAATGAATTTGTGAGTCTTTTTATATATTTTGTTCATCTTTTTATATATTTTGTTCTTGCTCATTCCTACTCAACGTAGGACACAAACTCACACTAATCGTGAGCTCACAACACATGTCCAATCACACTATTAGTCCAATGTGAGTTTGGAAGCACAATCACCGATTGTCAAAAGTAACCAACATGTTCTTTTCCAAGAAAATCCATTAAATAACCTACTACATTTGTGCAAATTATGTTCTTTCCTTGAAAATCCTTTAATCAGATTCAGAACAACTACATTTGATACCTTTGAAACAACAATCAAACAAACACCAAGTCCTTACAAACATTATTGACAATGACATATTCACCCAGGTAAGGAAAATCCATCAAGAGAAGAAGCTTGAGTTGCTTGTGGACAAGGATCTCATGAACAACTATGACAGGATTGAGCTTGAGGAAATTGTTCAAGTGGCACTCTTGTGCACACAGTATCTTCCTGGCCATAGGCCCCGAATGTCTGAAGTTGTACGAATGCTTGAAGGTGATGGCCTTGCAGAGAAATGGGAAGCTTCTCAAAGTGCTGACACCACCAAATGCAACAAACCACATGAACTCTCTTCATCAGATAGGTATTCTGACCTCACTGATGACTCTTCTTTGTTGGTTCAAGCAATGGAACTCTCAGGCCCCAGATGAATTTTTCATAGTCATTTTTAGCTCTTTTGCTTTCACTTTGCTTTTCTTTTTCATTTGGGTTTCTAGCTTCCTAAAGAAAGTATATGAAATTGAAGAACATGTGATCATTGAGTCCATTTTTATATGTTGTATGATAGAAGAAGCCTTCAAAGCTGAAAAGGGCTTTTTTTTTTTGTTTTGTTTTGCTTTTCAAATGTATATATACTTATTTGTTGAAGATGATTTTGTAGTGCAAAGTTTTGTAAAGTTCAGAGAAATTAAATGACAACCTTTGCCAGGTTTTCAGTGAAAAGGTTACTAAAAATTATCTTACTTGCTTTCTATTTTCTTATGGTTCATGCTTACTTTATTAGATATATTCATCATTTTACCATTTTTTGTTTATTCTTTATTTCAATTCCAAATTGTAATTTTAGTGTTTTTTTTGTTTGTTCTTTCATTTTATTTATTTATTTAAACAAGTTCTAAATAAAATAATCTTTTATGGAATAATGTTTGTGATACTCATTTCTGTTTTACTCTAAATATTATATATTTTTCTGTTTTTTTATATAATAAGTTTTACATTTAAAATTAAAAAATTGAAAATGGAAGAATATATTAGATAACTTCAAATATTTTATAGAATACTGTGTCATTCAATAAGGAGTCTGGCAGATAACATGAAGTAACACTTTCTCTTTAATACATGTTTTAAATTACTTAATGTTTTCCAATGTTTTTAAATAGTTTAATAAATATGTTATTTAATGATAAAAAATCATTTGTATATTAACAAGAAATAAAAAAATACTTATTTTTTTTAACACATCTTTTTATAATTGGTTATAAATCCAGAAAAGGAAAATAAGTAGTGTCATTGTATATTTGTCAAAATTTGATTCTAGTATGAGACTATTATCAATTTTAAAACATTATTTTTAATAATTTTTGGCTATATCATATAGTAAATAAAATACTCTATTACGAATTCGATACAATTTGGTGCATTATGATATTCTTATTTCAAAATTTAAACTTAATCTGTATATAAACTTTTATTATAAGTTAATGAAAAGAAATTAACATGTAAAAATGATGATCAATAATTCTAGATGTCATTGAAAGATGTATTTTGGCTTTTAAAAGTAATTTGAAAAATTTACTTAACTAGAATGGGAAGATTTTTTTTATTAATTATTCTTATTTTATTTGATTTAAAGTTAATTTATGCATAATAAAACTAAAGATTTAAAAAGTTATATATAAGAACTTCTACAAATTAGTCTATATATATAAATTAATCTTAATTTATAAAAATTCATTTCCAATTTTTTCGTGTTTTTATTTTTTAAAGTTCTTTAAAAAAAAATAGTTCGTCATAACATATTCTAAGCCAAATTGTTTCCAGTGATTCTGAAAACAAGAAAACAAAAACAAGTAGAAAATGTTTCCCCCTTTCTGTTTTCATCTTTCAGGTACAAATATGACATTAATTAGTCAGGAATAATATTATATATAAATTGTTATTTTTATATACCAATCAACATTTTTTCATAAAAAAATAATGATGGAAATTTTATTGATATTTTTATTTATATTAATTATGAAAAGTATGTATATTGAACCTTGCTTCTTTTACTAGTAAACAATGCATTTTTTATTTACCAAATTATGACAATGTTATAATCTATTTTTTGTAATTTCACATATTAAACACAGTTTTTATATGAAGATAATTATCTACACTTTATATGGTCGTTAAGTATTATACTAATGAAGTCAATAAAGTTAAAAGTTTCTTAAAAGCTAAAGAAAAATTACGTAAAAGCATAATAAATAATAAATAAATATAAGTAAAAGCATAATAATTAGATATAAGTTGTAACACCCTATAAATACATCTAATCATATTTGTTTATATAAGCTTAGAGTTTTTCATAACATTCCTAATACATCATTAAGACTTATAAAAATGCAAATATTTACAATATAAGATTCAAAAGAACATCCTAAAGTCGTCAAGAATCTTCAATACTTGTACGATTATCTGCTTGTGCATATAGTACAATAATTGCAATTCACAATATAACAAGAAAAACAAGGATAAGCTAATGAAAAGAAGTTTCATAACAAACTTAATTCATGCAAAAATAATCATTCAGACTAATAATTTATAAACATTTCTTTAAATGATGTTATCTATAATTTCAATATCATTTACATCGTTAATATAGACCACACATGGATTTATTTTCAATCACAATCATTGATTTCATTTCAATGCATAACACTTTGATTTCATTTCAATCACACTGAATGAATTCATCGTCTTCAGAAATACTTATTAAGTATGCCCTTACCAAAGACTAACATCTAATTCATACATCAAGGGTCAGGATAAGTTCAAACATCCAATATCGAGTGTTTACAGTGGGATCCAGTGTGTATAAACTCCCTCATCAGCTTCTCACCACCTGATACCTTAGTCTATATGACTTAGATCATTAGTGAAGTTAGAGGATCTTTGTTAAACATAGGTTTTTCATACTTAATGTACCATCAAACAATAACTCATACATTATCCCAAATGTATGACATCAATTTCATACAATTTTCATCATTCATATATAATACATATAATTTAATCACATAATATTTAAAAATTCATAATATTCAAGAACCTTTCCAATATTAAAAACAATATTTAACTTCCAAACTATCAAAATCTAATATTTATACATGTTCACACAACATAAAATCAAACAATTTTATCAAATAACATTCTTGTAAGAGAAATTGAAACTTGGGACCACATCCCCTCCACATTCAGATCTTCTAGTCTAGGGTACTATTGAAAGTTAAAGTTAGTTTCCCTTACCTTAATTGCTTGCTTTACAAATAACCTCTAGATTTTTATCTCCTCAGTCTGGATAAGCTTCAAGATATAAGAGCCTAATGCAAGTTATCCAACATATAAAAGAAATTCAGTATATAGTAGAATAAGTTGAGATGATTACTTTTCTCAACTGATCTCACTAAGATTGAAGACTAAATTCTAAGAAAAAACAGAAAATAAAGGATATTTAGAGCAAAAATGAACTTTGTTTGAAAATCTGATCAGATAGACATGTTCCTTAACTCCTCAGGTACAACATGGTGCAATCAAATTCTAAAATAGCTTGTGTATGGAGTGAGTGAGAAATGGAGAGAGAAGGGAGAAAGTTAGAGAGATGGAGAAAGAAAAAAGAAAGAAAAAGAAACGATCATGGAGGAGGAGATTCTGTGATTTGATTTCTTTTACGTCGTTACATAAGTGAACAAAAATCTGATACTCAAAATTTATTTATTTTTAATAAAATAGATTCAATTAAATAAATTAATGAAATCTTAAGCATATTTACTATATTTTTTTAACATACTATACCCATATTTAATGTTTGATTTGAAAAGCTTATTTAAAAAAAATAGAACACAAGTAAGGTATTGTAGGTTTTTTTTATCAATATCGGTCAATTTTTTTTTTTAATAAATTAGAGTTGGTTTTAAAAAATTAAGAATATGTAAATCGTGATATCATGTTATTTTAATGCAATTTTGAATAGTAATTTGTTTGGTAAAGTCGTATTTAGGTGACACGACTGGTGTTCAAATCATGTTACATTGGAGTCGTGCATGTAAAGTATGACTCTAACTTTTTGTTGATTTTTGTTTATAATTTTTTTTTCTAAATATAATGATTAATTAAATTATTAAAAATATTAAAATTTGAAATTTTTTTATAAAATTTTGTAGGAAAACAATTCAAAATAGTCATAACTTTTGATACAAAGTCCGAATTGAAATGCGTTAAAAATAAAAGTTGTTTAAAATGAGGTAAGAAATGTGATGATCAATATTCAAAGGGGATCGAGAATACAATTTTTTTAAAACTATTTACTAATTCTATTTATTTTTTAATATACTTTTAGGCATTTTTGTATATTTTAGACTTTTGGTTTATGTTTTATGTTTAGGATTCCAACACCATTTTTTAATTAATTTTTCAAATAAAAAATAACTAAATATTTTTTTCTTAATTTAATAAAATTTGTTAAACTAATAGTTCAATTAATTATTCCAATTTTTTACTTAAATAATTTTTTTTTTCAAAAATAAAATTCAATAAAATTGAAATCATATAAGGGTGACATGACTTTAGTGTAACTTTAAAAAAAATGGTAATAAAGATCTTAAAGGTTGACACGACTTCACATGACAAAAAATGTGTCATCATTACATAACTTTTATAGAATGAAATTATCTTATGTTGAGATAATTTACCCAAATTCATCCGTTTTAAACAAACAACTAAAATTAGTAAAAATGAAAATAATTATTTTAAATTGGTAAAAAATCGGCATTATAAGTAAAACATGTGTGAGGATGCACTTTATATACGTAAATGTTACATTGTCTTTATATAAAAACCTGTTTTTTTTATGAATTTAATTTTTAGATTATACATTTATATAATCATAATTACTTATTTCAAAATTTATAATTTATATATAATATAAATGGAAAAACATTAAACTTAATGGTGAGTTTTAAAAAAAAATATTATTTAACAAACATTTAATCAGTTCCCTTTTATATATATATATATATATATATTTAACAAACTAAATGTAATATTCCATTTTCTATTTGAATTTAAGAATGTTAAAAGAAACTAATTTATTATATTTTATTTTCTAAAGAAGTGATGTTGAAAATTTTGGACCAATTATTACATTCTAAAGGAAATGCACGAGTTAATAAAATACTAGAAAAATAATTATTTTATACAAAAGCTACATTAAGAAAATAAGGTATTTTATATTTCTTTCAATACATATGCTTATTACATTACTTTTTACTTGTTAATTTTACTTTCCCAGTAATAATAAAATAACGAAAACGCTTATTTTCATTTGACAGAAAATATAAAGTCTTTATAAAATAAAAACTTGATTATAAATTTGATTCCTATATTTTTATAAAACTTTTAACTTTTATCTTTATTTTTTCTTTCACAATTTTAGTTACTTTAATTTTATTATCCATAACTTTATCTAATTTGGTTTAATTATCCATAGTTTTTTATTACTCGAACATGAATAATAAAATTGAAGCAAAACATATAGTATTTGCAGTTTTAAACAAGATTGAATATGACAACAACTACAACATTGAAGACACTTACTCTTTTGAAACTGAAAATAAAAAAAATTAATTAATTAAGATATCGAAATTTCTTTAAAAAAATTTGAGAACAGAAATTATGAATAATTGAAAATTAAAGGTAAAATTACAAAAAAATAAATAAATTAGAGACCAAATTTATAATTTTTTTAAAAATATAAAAAATACAATTAAGCCAAATAACTATTTAGTTTGTTAAGAAGAAAACAAAGGGCAAAGGACAATAACTAATTTGAGGCAATTACTCTTTGCAGTTCCATAACTTCTTCATGCACCTTTATGAAGTGTTGGAAGGTCTAAAGAATATATTTTAAATTTTATAATTTAGAAATATATTTTAGATTATGAAATTTAAGATATATTTTTTTATTTATTTTGAATGATACAATTTAGAATGTTTTTTAATTATGCAATAAAAAAAATGTATATTGGAATGTATAATATATAATGAATATGTTTTACACAATTTGAAAATATATTCTAAGTTATATAATTTAGAAACTTTGAGATTGTATAATTTAAAATATATTTTTAATTTAAAAAAATGTGTTATGGATTATAAAATATGTAATACATTTTTAAATTGTTGAATTAATAATATATTTTTTGATTTAAAATGATATAATTTAAAGTATATTTCTTGATGATGCTTAAATGTTTCAAACCTATAAATAAATAGAACTTTTCCACAATGTGGAGGTTCACGATAAAGGTACGAAGGTGTTAAAAATAAATTCTATCTATCTAAAGACCCAACTAATTTTGTTTGCGAATCACATTTTAAAAAAAGTTAATAAAATGGGCCTAGTAAGTGGGCCTAGCCCAATCGCTATCAATTTAAGATCAAAACACTGAAGCGGCAAAGTAGCGAATTAGGGTTTTGTTCTGTGTTTCTGAGAATTGTTAAGGGTTGTGTGTGTGTAAGAGAGAGAGAGAAGGAATCATGAAGACGATTCTTTCTTCGGAGACGATGGACATTCCCGACGGCGTGAGCATCAAGGTTCACGCGAAGGTGATCGAGGTGGAGGGACCTCGTGGGAAATTGGTGCGAGATTTCAAACATCTCAACCTCGATTTTCAACTTATCACCGATGAGAATGGCAAGAAGAAGCTGAAGATCGATGCCTGGTTCGGATCTCGCAAAACCTCAGCTTCCATTCGCACCGCGCTCAGCCACGTTGACAACCTCATCACCGGCGTCACTAAGGGCTACCGCTACAAGATGAGGTTCGTCTACGCCCATTTTCCCATTAACGCCAGCATCGGCAACAGCAACAGATCCATTGAAATCCGAAACTTCCTTGGCGAGAAGAAGGTTTATTTTTTATTATTTAATTTAATTTCTTACTTATTTAGTTTTTATTTAAATGTTCTTTTAGTCGCTTAGAGTTAGGTAGTTTTTGATTTTGTTCTTTTTTGTTTTGTTTATTTTAGTCTCTTTAAGTTTGTTGTTTTGTTTTTATCCTTCCAATTTTTGAATCACTAGTCCCTAATATTCACAGGCAAAATAACATTTATTTTACATAATTTTAAAAGTATTTAGTAGTGTTATAGTTTCTTTGTAGAGAATCTGATACCTTCTATACCAATTTAGAAGAAAAGAAATTTAATGAAACACTTGATTTTGATTAATAAATTTATTTTGATTAGAATAAATTTTGCATTTTTAATCTTGTGTCTTACAAAGTGTGATTTTGACCTCTCAAGTTAAAATTAAGCAAATTAGGTTCGCAATTGTTGTATTTATGCGTTTTTCGTATTGTTTAGATCTTTTGGTTTCATTACTGCGCCAATGAATGTTTTGTATCTCAGAATGTGTGATTTTGATCTTTGAATTTAAAATAATGCAAACTAGGTTACGAGTTATTGTATTTGCAGGAATTTAGTCTTCCGATTGTTTAAATTGGATCTGAAGGTGTATCTCTGTTGTGCGATTTTGATTTACTCGTCAATTTTTTGGTTAAAAATTTTGATGTAAAAATTTGCTATCTTAATTTTCTGCGCTCTGAAGTTAAAATTACTCAAATAGGTTTGTAAGTGTTGTATGCTATTAATATGATTTTTGTCTTCTAAATTTCAGTTGTGTAAATTATATCTTTACGATTTTGATTAGTTTGCTTATGTTTTTGTCAAATATTTAAAGAATTTTATTGACGAACCATCTCAATAACATTTGGTTACAGGTGAGAAAAGTGGATATGCTTGATGGTGTGTCTGTTATTCGATCTGAAAAGGTGAAGGATGAGTTGGTTGTGGATGGAAATGACATAGAGCTTGTTTCCAGGTCTTGTGCTCTCATTAATCAGGTATGTTTATCTTATTTCTCCCAAACCCTTATCTAATTTTACTCTTGTTTAGACTTTAATTGTGTTTTTCATTTGTTTGCTTTGCTACAGAAATGCCATGTTAAAAACAAGGATATTCGGAAGTTCCTTGATGGTATTTACGTCAGTGAGAAGGGAACAATAGAAGTAGAAGAATAGAGTAGACCATTCTGCTTTCTTTTAGATTGGACATCTTTTTTGTTGTTATCATTTTGAAATTGGATTTACAATTTTGTGTTGTTTATGGCTTTTTTTATTGAAATGTTTTACTCTAAATTTACTAATCCAACATGCATTGGAGTGAAGTATTTGCTGAAATTACTTATTGCTGTAGTGATAGATGAATCTGGTTAATATGCACAGTCACAATTAAAAGTTGCGTTTTTAGGGTGGGATTGATACAATTTTAAGAAACTATTTGGTTTTTAAAGTGTTAGATTACTCATACAGTCTGATAGATGGATGTTGTAAGACAGAGTAGTGTGTAGAATTTAAGCAGGGTATGATCAAAAGATGAAAACGAAAGCTGTCTCTGTTTTTAGGATATTAAAACATTTTTTTTGGAAGCACTTTAAGTTAATAAGTTTTTGATGAGGAATTGGTGTGTGGAGTTTTTATGTTAAATAGTTTGTAAACTAAAAAACGAGAAGGGAATTAAACATGACCAAGTGTGGTGTTATAACATATTTCACCATTTGCATTAGTGTGCTAACTTTCTCATGCAGCTGCTGGAATAGTCTGTGTTAATTTTCTTATTTTCTATATACTTCCATTGGGTTTTAAATCCTGAGTATGCATGTGATTTATGCATAAAAAATATGATGAGTTTTGAATAATGTTTTATAACTATGAATGGGACATATTTAACATGACTAATCCTACTGAAGATTGCATACAATGAGTTTTGACATGACTAACGTTTTTTTAAAGTTTACTTTTTTTTGTTAAGTTATTTTATAATGGGGAAAAATCGTAATTGGTTTGTAACGGGAAAAACCTGTTTAACTTAAGGTGATATTTAAACATTTTTTTATATTTAATTATGTTTTATTTATAATATAAAAATATATTGATTTTTTCCCAAATATATTGATTTATAATTTTATTTTTATTCTTTTTTTAATCTAAATAGCATCCCTATCACTTTATCCTTCTCAATTAGAAAATAATTTTTCATGAAAATAATCTTTCCGTCTTACTTTTTCCTTGCTTAAATTAATTATTTGTAAATTTCATGTTAAGTTCAGTATATATAACATAGTATACAACGGATTCTCCTTTTGTATATATTTTATTTTTAATTGTATTTTAAAATTAAAATAAATTATTTAAATGTTGAAAGTAATTCCACACACATTTCAAGATTAAAACACATTACAAATCAGAGGCATGAAATGTAAACTTATTGAATTTGACTAAATGGCTCAATTCTATACATGTTTTATAATTATGAGTAGTGAATAGTTAATAAGACTAAACCTATGCAAGATTGCACATGATAGAAAAATTAATATTTTAGTTTAAGTATAGCAACATGATATATTTATTCAAATTAAAGTGACTTTCATAATTTATGAAAGTATCTTAAGCACTTGACTTGATAGTTTACTCTGTTCAACAATGTCAATCACCATGTTCTTAGGGTACGTAATATGATTTGGGTCGACATGGTTTATCTTGTAGGTATCGCTATAAACAAATTCACGACTATTGAAAGAACAATTTCATTAGTGCAACTTAGAAGAATTAATACCTTACAAGTACTTCAATTTCAATCTTAAACAAAAGACAAAGAAAAAAACCATGAATATAACACTCACTAGATAAAGTGAGTTCCTCTAGAGGAATCGAATTTTCAATAAAGAAAATTGTTTTGCCATCTTCCTAAATGGATATACCACTTATATTGTATGATTAAATGTGCGAATGCAAAGTTTGCATGCGCTTTTTTTTTTGTCTTCGTGGACATGAATATTTGATCTAAAAATATAAAAACCAAAACATTAAAATTATACTATATCTTTCAATTCCATGGTATAGATTCGGCCACTTGATTGCTTTATACCCATTGTGAGATGGAATTGGTAATTTGAAATCTTAAAGCGAGGAAGAAAAGAGAAGTTTAGTTGCACTTTTTCACTTTAAATTTTAGGTTGTCGTGGTCTAGGAATATTAGAATAATCTAAATCTGCAATGCCATTTGTTACCTGTTGTTAGCATTCACTTTTCTTCCCCACCCAGAGGAAGATTCACGTTTCATGGTTGCAATTGCAAAGCAATGAAGAAACCAAACCAGAGTTCACAGCTGTGTTGAGAGGTTAGAATATTCTTAGTATAACTCATACTAGATATTGCACAAATACTCTCATGTGAAGGGATATATAAGCATAAGTCCTTTTTAGATTAACTTTCAAAAGTTAGTTAATTGGTAAAATTAAGAGGGTCGTCTTTCACCTTTAATTTCATAATACTCTCATTGATAATGTAAACTAAATTTAGCTCAACATATTTGGCCTTTTCTTCTCTGTAAATTTGCTAGTCCAAACACCATATAAAGACTTAAAGTGTAGCTAGGTGGTCCTCAAAAGTGGCTGCACTTTTTTACTTTTAAAAGCCTTGAAGTGCACGTGTAATGAAGTTTAGACAAAGCATGTGGACGTTGTTGTTACACATTTGTATTGGATCTATACTCTTCTCTGTGCTGATCTACTGGATATCTCACTAATATTCACCAACTATCAGATGAGGTTCAGACAGTTACTTCCACCCTCGAAATTGATTCTGAAGACAAGAAAAGAACTCCCTCTAATTAAATTTTTCTTTTCTTCACTTCTGGTTTCAGGATCGTAGAACTTTAAGATTTTCAATTAAATTGTTATAGTTTTTAAATTTCATGATCAATTTGTCAATATATAGTAAAGTTTTTGTTAAATGTTATCTCAAGGTTCTTTGATCAACCGTTGTAAAATTATTTCACCTTAATTAATGGTCTTGAGTTGGCATTACAGATATGTAGTTGCATTAAGATTGGGAAGGAAAATATTACCAGCTATAGTTTTTCATATCCTATTTGAATAGGGTTCTGGTTATACCAAAAAAATATCTTCATTGTTACATAATTAACACGCCTAGATGTATGGATTTATAAGCTAATTCCTTGCATATGTTTGTGTCTCGATGATGAATGTACTTGCAAAATATATACCAAACTTTAAAACTTCATATTTATAGTAGTCATACTTCTAATTAAGTACTGTGGTGGACTTACATTTGGATTTGGAGAAAATATATGAATATGAGCATGATACTAATGCTTTAATTCCCATATTTATAGGTTGAGAAGGAATTATAAATATGATAATACTAATATTATGCTTCATCATGGTGTGAGCCCAGGGCATCAATGAGACCCTCCAAAGCATAATGGTCAATCTTTTGCACTCTTTCTAAATGGCATATGCCACATAAGAATTAAAGTGTAAAAGAACAGTTTAGGTGCACTTTTAGCCATCGTGGAAATGAATATTTTACAAAAAGAACAACACACGTGAAAGAGTCAAAACAGGTTGTCCACCATGCATGAATTAGAATGCTTAATTTTTATTCATTGTGTGATGAGAATGTTAGTAATCTCAAATTTGAAAAATGGGAAGAGAAACTCACACTGCACTGAACTTAGTGACTTTAAATTTGGGGTTGTCATGGTCTTCGAATATCAGAATAATCTGTATCTGCAATGCCATTGGTTATGTTACCTTTGGCACTCGTCATTCTCCTCCACAAAGAGGAAGATTCACGTTTCATGGCTGCAAAACAGTGACACCAGAGAGCTGTTGATGCACACTGCAAAGGGTCGAGTGGTTGGAATATTCCAGGAGCCTCGTTGTACACTAAAGTGCATACATGTCACTTCCAAGTTCTTCCATGTATTTCTTTCCCTTTTCTCTTCCCATCTCTCTTTTCCTCAAAGAGTGTATATTGCAGTGTCAAATGCTATTTTGTCTAAGAGAAGAAAAAATTACAAGCTTCTGTTGTGTTTATTCTTTAGTTTACTTAAATATAGTTTGTGAGTGTTCTAAAAATTATTGTCTACTTGAATTTATCAGTTAAAATGAAAGAAAACGACCTTTTTATGCTTTAAAAAGGCCTCTCAAAAATAGAAAAAATCTGCGAAACTGATGCACGAAAAAAGTAAAATAACAGTAACTGGCTAATGTAAGTCCTCTAACTTGTTAATCATTTTAACAATACAATAGAAAAATTGAATAATAGTATAATATGAGTAATTTAATACAAACAAATAATAAAGAAAATGGTGTTGTAAAAGTTGTAGGTGAGAACACTGTTACTATTTTTGTTTTTGGTTTGGAACTGGAGTAGAAATGAGCTTGTTCAAATATTGGTAAAGTACATCTTAGGTCAAAGTTATTGGGTCAAGTAAGTGGTCCAAAAAAGTGTGTGCACTTTTAATCTTTAGGGAAGGAACGAGATACATGCAGAAGATTGCTTTATTCCCATTGTGTGGAAGGAGCATTGCACATTTTCTCTTGCACTATTTCACTTTAAATTTTTAAGGCAACAATGGTTAGGAACATTGCAATGATCTATATCTGCAACGGCATTTGTTAAATTTTTAGTGCTACAGGTCACTTCACTTGCTTCCCCACTGAGAGGAAGATTCATATGTCACAGTCATATACACTCCACAGTCTATATATAAATTATTACTTATCTTGACACAGTGATTACATCCTTTCACAACAATGAATTTCCCAAGAGAAGAGAGCATATATTAAGGAGTAACTTGAGATTTTGACAGGTGCAAGCATTGCATGCCTATAGAATCTACCTGGACCCAAATTGACACATGTCTCCAAGTTGTGCCATGAACATCTCTTTAGTGATTCCAAAAGGCAAAGAAGCAATGTGCACAGGTTCGACCAAAACAAAACCCCATCACCTACTATTTTAGTACCAATCATGGAAATCCTTCCCAGTAAGTAACACTTAGATATAATTATAGATCACAACTTTTTCTGAGTGTTTAATATAGTTCTATAGAAACAAAAATTAATACTCAAAACTACTAATTATTAAACTGAAAAAACTCGTTTCCGTTATTTATATCTGAAATTATACTTGACAGCAGTAGTTATACACTGAAAACAATCAAAACCAGTTGTCCTTGCTTTTGGTGGTCTATCCCTGAAACACAACCAACCACTAGATAAGCAAGAACTTTAGCAGGCCACTAACTTTGTGCCACGATGGCACCCTTGATTCTCCCCCAACACTACTTGGTTCAGCTCACTGAACTCAACCCTTCACTCACACTCACTTCACTTCACTTCCAAACTCAACACAAAAACCCTCTCTACTTCCCTTCCTCCAAAACACACACAAACATACACAAAATCCAACCAAGTACAAACACTAGTACACCCCTCATACAGTATTTTCACACACAACATGTTGAAGGAAGGCACCAACAACGTTGGTGGCAGCTCCAGCACCTGGTCACGTGTCTGCGACACGTGCCGGTCAGCGCCATGCATAGTGTACTGCCATGCAGACTCAGCATACCTGTGTTCATCCTGTGATGCTCGTGTCCATGCAGCTAACCGCGTGGCCTCAAGGCACGAGCGTGTGTGGGTGTGTGAAGCGTGTGAACGTGCTCCCGCAGCGTTTCTTTGCAAAGTTGACGCAGCTTCTCTTTGTTCTTCGTGTGATGCTGAGATTCACTCAGCAAACCCTCTAGCCAGCCGCCACCACCGTTTCCCCGTTCTCCCCATCTTGGGTCCCCTCTTGGGAGAACCAGATCACGAACCGGAACAAGATTCGTGAACGTGGTGGAAGAGGAAGAGGAAGAGTTTTCTTATGAGTATGACGATGAGATTGAAGCTGCTTCGTGGTTGTTGCCACATCCTGTGAAAGGCAACGAAGAGGAGGAGAATGGTTTTATGTACGGTATTGAGTATTTGGAGAACCTTATGGATTGCAACTCGTGCGGTCACAATAATAACCAGTTTAGCAACGTTTTTCAGCACCAGCAGAACTACAACACTGTCCCTCAGAACTATGCAGTGGTTCCAGTTCAGGTGCTGCAACAATCGCAGCATTTTCAACCGGGTTTGGAGTTTGACTCATCAAAAGCTGGTTTCAGTTACGATGGTTCTCTTAGCCAAAGTGTAAGGATTTTTCTCTTACCTAAGGGCTTTTTGATTTTTACTTTTTCTTCTTCCAAACTCTTTAGATCATTCATCAATTGAATTATACTTTATCAGATTTTGCTTGACCTCTGCTGGCTCTTCCTTCAAAGTGCCAATTTCCTTGCTTTTTTTCCTTCCATTTCAAAAAAAGGTTTTAAATTGCTGTCGCAATTTTTATGGTAGTTTTCTCCCTATTTAAGACAAACAAACACTGTTGATACAAGTTTAGGTTTGGTCATGAAAAGTCTAAAACATTCATGTTGTAGTCCAAAATTCACTCACATACTGATTTTTAAAACCTAGGTTGGAACCAAAGTGGGATTTAGAAGCAGTAACTACTGTAGTTCCTTTGCAATGTTACTCTTATTCATTTCAAAGTGTTTCATATTTCTTTTGACTACCCTCTTTCATTCTTCTGTCTTGAGTGACATTTTTTTGTCGTATACATGAGTTTTCCCCCTTTTACTGTTTCTTGTATTCGCTAGCTAGTTCTATCTGTGATTCCTTATAGACATACTTTGAAGGGTAACTTTTCACCTATTTTCACCCCTACGTTGTTAGATCTCCCTAAACTTTGTTTCTATCTCATTTCAACATAATTTCATCAATTGTGTGTTAATTTCCCTCAATTTTGAAGCTTCAATACAAAAAATGAGCCTGAGAGCCTCTTTTCTTGAAGTCAAAAATTGGTGGGGGGATTAATTTGTTAACACTTTTCTTTTATACTTTTTCTCTTTTGCATCTCCTCTTTTTTTTTTTTTTGGATTCTCTCCTTTCTTCTATTATACATCCATCACTTTTCTCAATATTTCTTGCTTTTCGTTTTTTCTCAATTTTTCTGCTTCTTTTCACCCTATCTTGTTTCTGGGATGTGAAACCAACATTAGTTTCACAAAAATGGTTTTCCATTGGCATTCAGTTTATGAATTTGTCACGAACATGTGATCCTTTTTCTTCTTGGTTCACTTTGGGCTACATAATAATCTTTGTTCTTTGTTTATTCAGGTATCAGTCTCATCAATGGAAGTTGGTGTAGTCCCAGAATCAACAATAAGTGATATCTCAGTGTCGTATTCAAAGTCACCAATAGGGACAAGTGAACTATTTCCTCCCCTTCCCATGCCTTCACATCTTACACCAATGGACAGAGAGGCCAGAGTCCTAAGATACAGGGAGAAAAAGAAGACAAGAAAGTTTGAAAAGAAAATAAGGTATGCCTCAAGGAAGGCTTATGCAGAAACTAGACCACGCATCAAGGGTAGATTTGCAAAGAGAACAGATGTGGAAGCTGAAGTGGACCAAATGCTCTCCAAAACACTATTCAATGAAGTTGGTGGTACAATTTTCCATCTTTCCAGGAATGGAAAGAAAAGAAGTTATCAATAGCCAAAGAAGAGAAGGTTGAGAACCACATCATTGGAAGGCACCACCCCCTAATGTAATTTTTATTTTGTCTAATTAGTTTGGACTTATCATATATATTTATTTTTCTATACTTATGCTTCATAAATAGAGTACTTATATATATTAAGTCAGCTAATTCTGAAAATTTTGCCTTATAATTTAATTTCTCAGTTGTGTTGTCTGTTTATATTTTTCTGCAAATTTCTATTTGTTCATCTCTTGTGCCAGTCATTGGATTAACATTCAGTGGGAAAATATTAAATTGAATCAATGATAACTACTAGTTAACAGCAAACAAATGGTTTCTCTTCCACCTCACAATGAAGGCTAGAACATAATTCTTTAGTTTAGTTGATGTGTGTGTGCAGTTAAAGAATCCAAAGGAAAAGTGTAAAACTCTGGGAGTTCAATTTTGCATTTACTATGTGAAAATGTGAATTTTCCTGTCACTGTCACTGAATTGACCCATTGGGAATTTTCCATGTCTTTCACTTGAATCAAATTATTACCATAAAATGTTCCTGAAATATGATGACACGACCTTTTAATGTTACGAAATATGAAAAAATGTTACCATTTGCAACATTTTAAAAAGTATAATTTTATAGCTTTTAGGTCTGGAGTTTATGAATGTGTTGTGTTACGGGTAATATTGGTGATGGTGAAGCCCTCATGGTAAATAACATGTGATTAAAAAAAGTATAATGTAAAAAAATTATGGCATTTATAATTATAAATGTTACAAAAATATAATGTAAGGAGAACAAGTAACATTTCTAGATATCACATTTGCATTGTGAGTAAGTGTACACAAAATTATATTCCTAAACGAGCAGGCTTCACTTTATTCTCATTCTTAGTAGTTTCATTGTTTTTTTTATTAGCAATGAATGAATTAAAATAAAATAAAGGATTTAAGGGTGTTCCAACCCTTATACAACGATAAATAAATCCTACAAATAGAAACAATATAGGAGGAGAATATAACAACTATGAATAATAATGGATGAGTACCAATAAGCCTTCCAGACATAACCAAACTTGAACCTATTTAAAATTAAATGACTCTGTAAAAAGCATCAGAATTGTGCCTTGCCCTCCATGGTTCTTGGTTGCTTTACCCAGGTCCCCTCAGAATCTGTTCCCACAAAAGGAAATGCTTTTGGTAGACTTGATACTACTGTCCATTGCCATTGATTCACAAAACCCTCTACAAACTTGGTCTATGAAAGAGAATACAACTGTAGTAAGGACTCAAGAATGCACTTAATCCAACCTCTCCTTCTTTCTGTACTTCTTCATGGTCTCATTTAATTAATTTCTTCTGGAACCATCCTCCAACAGATGCACCATTTAGATTCCGGTGTTCCTCACAATCCAGCCTTCATGTGGTTTACACATTGGACTTCCTAGCATCACATGTATTGCAACACATGCATAGCAAACATAGAAAACAAAAAAGAGACACCTAGAGCAGAGGCCTACAATTATGTATCAAAGCAAAATTTCCATAGTCCAAAAAACTGTTTCCCTTACTAGCCATAACAGATACATGGATCAAAACTAAACCCCATTGATGATTGTATTTCCCTAAGTTTTTTTAAATAAAAAATTTAATATACACAATGTTATCAAAGTACCAGTCACAGTATGAAAAAGTTGATTTAGGATAAAGTTTCTTACCTAAGCCTAAACAGTTCTTGGTGTTGTGCAAAAAAATTCTAGAGCTTCAGGACATGCAAAGTTAAAAATAACTTGGTTTCTTTGTTTTGTTTCCATAGGTATCAAACCAAACCCACCCAGACCCCTTTTTAGACAAGATTACCTTTTTGACCTAGCAAGCACAATCCAAAAGGATTGAAGTTTTGAATGGGATTGATATGAATGACATTAGATATTATATATTCCTACCCACTTTTCACACATATGCCACACTTTTTCTGTTATCCTACACTTAAAGAACAGACGATCTATAGTTTCTAAAGCTTTTGAAAACATAGGATACAAAAAACAAAGTATATCTACTTGCCTTTCTTCTTCAAAGTTAAGAAAGTTTATTTCGTTGAAGCATGACTAGGAGCGAATTCAAAGTCAAAACAATTTTTATGCTTAAGAAAGCTAAATTCGTTGGAGAAAGGCTTGGAATGAAGCCAAAACCAAAGAAAAGTAATCAAACCCTTTCAAACACTGGACATTTTAATGGGTAAAAGTCATCATGCTTCACCTGGAATGCCCGAGAAGAGCATGATGAAGTCATGATAGCAAACTGAGTAAAAAGTGAACTTGAAAAACTGTAACACCATATTGCCATGTAATCAAAATACATACCTTTGACCATCTAAATATTCCTAAAATTGAACTAACTTGTTGGAAAATAAAATTAGCAGTATAAACACTAAGCAGTGGTACAAAACCATGTGGTGAACTGAAAATAAAAAGCATAACAGGCATTGATATTGTGCGCAAAACGTAGAAACAAATCACCGAAATGAACAAGATGTTGTGTAGGTTTGTAATTGAATCTGTGACTTTCGAACTCATCCCAAGTTCAGTATAAATAAAGCATAATCCATGACGGAACATCTAAAAACGAAGGAAAATTGAAACTATTGCTTTACATAAATCAATCTATGAAAGTAATCTGTAATTGCAACCAAACGACCACCTGCAATTGAATTATGTTTCAGTTGAGCTTCTTGAGGATGTTAGAAGCCCACCGCTTGACTCGTCCCCTGAGCGAGTAACCGAAAACCATTCCAGCAACAAAGCAAATTGCACAAAGCTTTGAGCACGTCCAATACGACACCGCGTGTCTGCAACAAACAAAACACACAATAATTATCTCAAGTTAAGACATCAAACCCTAATCTGTAAGAACATTGTTAAACAATGAAAACGAGTGATCTGAAATAAGCTTAGATAAGAAGCAAACAGAGAGAGAAATGCCTTGGAGCTCTGATAGCTAAAAGAAGGGAAGAATCAAGAGGCGGCGGTGGCGACGGTTGCATACGGTCGAACTCCGGCGAGTTGATATGGCCGGAAACCTTACTGACGGCACCGGCCATCGCTACAAAATGCTGAAGGCGCTGAGACGACGACGGTTGAACTATGCCCCTTTTTCATTTTGTAATCATTTTCGGCACATCTAAACGACACCGTAATAACCATTCCCGCATAATTCACATATTTAAAAAAATTATTTTTCACCTCAATAATTTCTTTATGCGCCCCATATTTTGATGATGATTTTTTAATATTTAAAAGTATTTTTTATCTTTATAAAATGTATAGATTATATAAGTTTCAATACTCATCAAAAGCTAAATATAATAGTGAGACCTTAGTTTTTTTTAATATAGTATTATTATTATTGCATATATTATTTTATATTATTTTTCATTAGAATAGAAATTATGTGTTTACATCTATTATCTTCAAAAATTGTATATATGTAATGAAGTATTTTATTAGAAAATTTATTAGTATGATTGAAATTCATTGAAAATCAAAACATCATTGTAATTTTTGTTACCCATATTTCATTATGCATCTGTTGTGAGAATAATATTACGAGACCATTTACCAAATTCATCTAAATAAGAAAAAAAAATTAATAAACAAAAAAAAATTAGTTTTTAATTTAAAAAAAAATCTTATGAGAGGGGGGCCAACAAAAGCAACCCGCATATTTTATGCAGAACCGGACACATTTTGCAGACCAAGTACGGGCTAGCCTGTGTGAGAGAGGTTGACTCGCATTGCCATCTCTAACTATCCGATACTTAAGTCAATAAGAATTCTTAAGTATAATATTATAAAGTAAAATATGAGTCAAAAGTGTGTGTCTACTTTCACATAAATACTTATATTTGTAGGTCTTTTGAGAAATAACCGTGTAAGAATCATTATAATTACTATCGGAAACACATGCACTATTGCGCTTGTGTATCCGCATTTTTTATTTTTATAATTTACATATAATTATGTTTAATATTAAAAATTGAATAAATAATTTTATTATCCGCACACTTAATTAACAATATAAATTTATAATTCATTTTAATAAATATGAATACACATGAGAAAACATATAAATTATCTAAGTGCACCTACTAATATATTGTTATCGAAACATAACTAACATAGTTATATATGATAAATTTACAAATATCATGCAAAATTATGACATATATTTCTATATACATATGTTTCAAAGAAGAAAACAACAATTTACAATTTACAATCTCATTGTTTTGCAATAATAAATTCTTAAACACCAAATAAAGATTGATATTCAAGATGTCTTTCATTTTTTCTGTCTTTTATATAATTCACAAGGAACCTCTATATAACAAATATTTGGTAAAGTACAATATTCAATTTTTAATATTAAAAATAACTATGTATAGATGATACAAATAAAAAATGTGGATACACAGACGTAATGTCTTTGTTTCTCTTAGTAATAATAATGATAATAATGTGTATCTATATTTTTATTTTTATTATTGTTATATGTATTATTTATATTTATTAAAATATTATAAATTTATACTGTAATATTTTAATTTATCATAAATTTATGGGTATTTATATTTTTTAAACATATATGCATAAACATATAAATTTATGATAAAATTATAAAAATATAAATACAATAGGTTGATATTTAAAAAAATGCAAATACACATAAATTTATAATAAATTAAATATTACATTATAAATTCCAAAAGAAAATTGGAAACATGAAGTGGAAAGTAAAAAAAGAGGTGATCAATTGAAATGTTGCACCACTTTGATATCTCTAATTTCTCTATATATGCATTAAATAGTTTTATTTCAAATCTATCTTTAAAACTAGTCATGCATCCTTCTATACCACGGTAATATGACAAAAAGTTTATAGTTGTCCCATTCCATGTAACAACAAAAAATTTATAAAACTATAAAAATTTTACATATTTGTTTTCAAGCCATGTATAGCCATCCTAAAGCAAAAAATTTGTTTTCAAAATCCTAGAGAACGTAAAGGTATACTAGGCATAGTTAGAAAATAAGAAATTTCAAGTGAGTTTTAATATTGAAACTCAATGGAGAACTTTGACAATCCCAAGCAGCCATCCTTGCACAATAAACACACTTTGTCCCATTTAATAGTAATTGGCTTCCTTTTGTGTACAATACTTGTCAAAAGAAGGTTTTGAATCAAGGACTTTAGTTCATTCAAAAATGACATAGGCCAAGCATAGATATGAAACACATATAACAACATACCTAATATGTATTTATAAGTTGGAATCTTCCCATGAAAGATGATAATTTCCTTTTCAGGAATCAACTTTTAGTCTAACTTTATCAATGATTCCTCAGAAGTAGAAAGCACAGGGAGTTACATTAAACATAGGAACTCCCATATATTTAAGGGATAACAAGTTCATAAGATCTAGAGGTCAGCAGGGTTTGTCTCTGCACTTTGTAGAAAGGAAGAAAGTATATAGTTTCATTTTGCAGGCCATGGTCATACATTTTTGCAACACTATTCTTGAAACTTAATAATGCTCTTTTTTGGGAAGGGAAATGAGGCTGCTAATGTAAGGAAAAGTAAGTTATAGGTGTTGTTTTGGATTTGTCTTATAAAAGTGCCACTGCTGGAAAGTTATGTAGAATTTGTTGCATAGATTGAATTTGTAACAACAGTGATGGGAGTGCTAAATCATAGGCTTTTCCAAGTTTTTATGTTGTTTTATAATGCTTTTGAATTGTAAGTTTTGGTGGTGAGGCCTTTTTTGTATATGTATAAGGGTTGGGACACTCCTAAGTGTCTCTTTTATAGGATGTCAAGCTATTTTGAAAAGGTTATGATTATGAAAGTATGTGTGTCCTTTTATTTTAAAACATACAAAATAATGTTGTATAATCACAACAACAATAATTTTGGTAACAATGTTTTTGTCTTTTAAAGTTTAATGGTAAATATAAATTTGTGCTTGAGAATTAGATTAAATAAGAAAAATACTAAAACAAATGTGATAAGAGATAATACTAAAGGAGACTCATAATCTCATTAATATGTATAGGAAGATTCTTAATTCTCATACAATATGAGTTTTTTTTTATTTTCTATAACTAATGAATATAATAAACAATAATTGAAAAACCTTAGGATATATAATTTTTTTAACCAAAGAATAAATACAATATATACTTAATCCTTCTAAGAACACCAACAATGTACTAAATCACAATATTGGTATATATCAACCCCAAGCTCTCCATGCGTGAAGTTGCAAAAGCCAACATGATCGCTGGTTGATTGAAGCGGCGTTCTCCATGCGTGCCTAGTCGATGGTCGCCGAAGTTATGCAAATGCCAACATGATCGCCGGTCGAGGAAGCGGCGTTCTCCATGCGTGTGTAGTCGATGGTCGTCGAAGTTATGCAAAGGTCAACATGATCGCCGGTCGATGAAGCAGCGATCTCCATGCGTGCGTAGTCGGTGGTCGCTGAAGTTGTGCATCATTGCCGTATCCAAAGAACAGAAGATCAGATAACTGGAAATCGCCAAGGTAGACACATCGTCGGGTTCTCCAGAAAGCTTATTTGAAGTTGTTGGAGATTTAGGTGAGTAAGTCCAGATGTGTTGGTTCGATAAAGATGTCTGTTAAACCTCAACATGAGCAATGAGATAAAGGGAACAGCTCGCCCGTCGACGAGGGGATTTCCCGAGTGGATCCTCGTCGAGAGCGGGGTTTCCTTAAGTCAGAGCATACATGGCGAGTAGCATTGGTGGCAGGCGATTTTGCAGAGATTGTGCTCCTCGTGGCACTTAGTGCTCACCAGAGTAAGCTACATGGCGAGTTATTCCCTGCATGGGTAACTTGTCGCGTGGCGAGGTGAATGTAGGTGGCCTC
>Ga0123342_1001429_pt1 | contig 40132 bp, 27 predicted proteins | sample Turbeawhitnodule_FD_89960 | JGI IMG/M metagenome (GOLD analysis project Ga0123342, IMG submission 89960) | Root nodule microbial communities of legume samples collected from Mexico - Turtle bean Mexico white nodule | ecosystem: Host-associated > Plants > Roots > Nodule | place: Mexico: Nepantla...
CTCCGACGCTCAAGTCAGTAACAAGAACACCCAAAAACTGAGAGAAAACTATGCTCTGTAGAACCGTACTAAAGTGCACTCAACCCAAAACAATGAGCCGTAATGAACGTACCTCTGCAAATTTTGTTAAGTTTACCTTTATACCTAGGTTTTTTCTCTCTCCAGGCAGTTACGCTTTGGACGCGTGGCTCGCATCCAACCCTGCACGTGTCATCATCTGGGCTGGGGTAACTTGAGCGTCATTTCCATGTAGTAACCAGTCGCGCGGCCAAGCCTCCTATTCAAGGAGTAATCTAGCACGTAACACGCTCTGGAACACCACCCGACAAGGCGAGTATCGGATGCAACGAAGTACACCGTCTCTGTGATATCGCTCGTCGCAAGTGCCACCCTCCTCGTTGTCACGCCATGCATGTTCTAGCTGAGGAAACCTCGCCATCGACGAATGTCCACTCTGGGAAACCCGTCGTCGATGAGCAAGCTGTTTCCTCCAACTCACTCAACCTTCACGCCCCATGTTGACGTAACAATCATCTTTACTGAACTTACACGCTTGAACTTACTCGCCTGAACCTCCAACCGCTTCAACTACATTTACTGGGGAAACCCGGCGATGTGCTTCTTATGGCGATGTGAGACCACCTGATCTTCCATGATCTAACACGACAATGACATGAAAACCTGGCGACAACCGACTATGTACACGGCAGAACGCCGCTTCCACAAACGGCGACTATGCTCACTCTTGGACCATTCATCTTTCTCTTGTCCACGTGTCCTGCTGAGCACGCCCCACGTAGTCACTTGCTAAACACGTCGTCACACCCGATGACCTGATCGGTACCGTTTTGAAATTAAAAAAATTATGGAGCTGCAGTAAGAAAACACCTACTATATGCAAATGAAGAGTTTGTTTGATAAGAGTTTTTTTTAAAAAAAGTTTAGTCTTTTGGAACATAAATTAGAATTTATTAAACAGTTTTTTTCTTCTGAAATTTAAGTTGTTTTCACAAATTTGGAAAGTTTTGTACTTTATAATTATTTCAACAGCTTTTCTTCCCTTTCAGTTTCATACTTAAACTTATAAAAGTTTTTTTTTTAATTTTAGACCTGACATCACAATTTTTCTTACAGTTTGATACAAATTTATACTATAAATCCACTAACTACATTTTGAACCTGAATAAAAAACTTAGAACGAAATTCTCACTAGTCTTCCAATTAGATATCATCAATATTAGCTCTTTACAATTTTTTAAAAGCCCATTTTAAATCTACCAAAAAATAAAACATGTTTCAAACATCATCCGTGCTACTGACAATTTTTTCTCTTAATCATCTAAAATTACTATTTGCTTTTTTTGTTCTCACCACATATTTAATCTTCTTAACCATTCATCCCTTATAATCTACCATCTTTTAATTATATGACCAAATTGAATTTTAATATTTATAAAATTATATATCAATAAGGATATCAAAATTTAAATTGTTGATTGCAAATTCAAAATATAATTTATATATTCCAGAATATTTATTTCTTATGCAAAAAACCATTATCTGTTTACAAATAAAGTTGTCAATTATAAATAGATACAATATGTCATGGAATTTTTTTAATTTTTTTTGAAGTTTTTTCTTCTAATTTCTCTTTAAATATTCTATAATTAAACATATAGTCATTAATGAACTACTGAACCAAATAATTACATCATCCTTAATTAACCCTTCCCTAAAGCCATACAGCTATTTTTCAAATAAACGTTTTGAGAGCAAATTACACTCTTGGTCACTGAATCTAATACAAGGGTGAGAGGTTATGGCTGAAGGTTTTAGAACTGAGTGCAGAGAAGGCAAATGAGAGCAAACTGCTATCGAAAAAGATATGGGAATGACCACATTATGAACTTTACAAAAATGTCAGAATCCAGAAACTCAATATGCGCAGCTCTACCGATTATAGAGTCCAGATTCTTGCCTTGTGTAGATGGATCAAAGTTGACATCACAGCGCATGAAGATTCGGTGTTGCACGGAGTTGGCACGGATTTGGTCCATGCAATCATTCAACATCTCTAGGAACAGTTTACCCTTCTTTGAAGTGTCACGTGAAGCAGCCTGACATGATTCAATTCTAGCAGAATGGTAAGGCACATAACCATCCTGAAAATGCCGTATCAGTTAACACCAAACCTAGAAAATTTAGTTAAAGCAAACGTACCACAAGGAAAGAGAATGAGGCAACGAAAAACAGGGGAAAAGGTTAAATTCGAAGAAGAATTCACTTCCTTCAGAATAATGCATTGCCATACTGTAAAAATCTTACTACTTAATAATAGAATCAAGTTAAATTTACTTCATTTTGTAACTGGAGCACTTTCACATGCAAGTTAACATGTTCTAAGATCCACAAATAAGGACCAATTTACAGACTTCTATTAAACATGATAAGGCTAATGCTAATGTATTAACAACCCAATTGCTGATTAGAGTGGCAGTAGATAAAATTCCTAAACTTTATTGCAAGAGACAAGACAAGAACAAAAGGTAATACCTGGGGGGAAGATAACAGAATAATATTCTTAAAATGTTCCAAGGTTTTCTGCTGAAAAAAGGAGGGGGGACGGGAAAAAAACACTATTAGAACCTCATCAAATAAATAATTCCACAAAATATATAAATGATTCATGCAGCTTTTATTTTCAGGAATGAACTTCCCGTTACTTTGTGAAAAATTATTAACCGCTTCAGTTCATTTTTATTATCCATTTCATCTTCTCTGCCATCCTTGCATTTACTTTTAGTTTAACAGTTCATTCGAAAATAGTCAGTATGCACAAACACAAAATAACCATTGAAACATCTGTCAAAGATACAGGCCTAGATGCCAATTGAGATTTGAGGGGTCTAATTCGTTTCCCCCCTTAAAATAACAAGGCATTCACATGGAAAAGGAAAAGATGGAATAGAACCACCTAATATTATACCGTTGATGACATTTATAGAATGCATTTCCACTTGGCTTCAACGAATTCATAATGCAAATCATGCATGCCAGAGTTTGAAAGTAGCATCAACATTACTTGAACTATTATTTTCAAAAAATAAAGAAATTTTACAAGAAAATGTAGTTAAAATTCAGTAAATCTAATGTGATATGAAAATTGGCATATGCCGAATCAAATAAGAAATGCTTATAATATGACAGTACGATTGGTAAAATATATCCCACAACAACTTATTCAAGCAAACACGACTAAATTCATGTCTTTATCCCAATCATTGTAGGACACAGTCCCTACCTTACACAGTTTATAGAGAAATGTATTTTGGATATCTGGATCATCCGTGAAAGTGAGTTGATGAATGCACTGTGTGCCTTTTAGCTTCTTCAAAAACCACAATCCAGAATTAAACAATGAGTTTGAACTATAGAGATACCCCAAGTGTGGACCAGATACTGAAACATATGTATGTAGGTGACTTAGAAATGGCTCCATAATGCTATCTGCAAACACAGGACAAAACTTAGTACCAAATGTCAAACTGATGAATATCATTGCTTCTACGATTATGAACTACCTGCTAGGGCTGTTCTTATAATGAGATTACCAATAGAATGTCCAACAAAACTTAGCCTGATATCTGCCAAACTCCCAAATCTTGATGCTTTGTCCATTTTGATTTTAAGAAACAAAATAACTTCCTTAGCTAGCCTATGTCCCATCTCTCTAAAGTCTCCAAATGTCTTATCTTCATTAGCCTCTGACATCAGAAATTCTATTTTGGGATCTATCAAAAGCCACTGATTCCGGATAAGTCGTAGATCTAAATGATGCCCCTAAAACATTTTAAATAACAAACAATAAGAGCGCTGAATCAACTTTTTAACCAGATACTGCAAAAAACTGGATTTAATCAACCAATATTGCTCTGTGATATATGGATGCAGCTCTCAAATGAAAGTGATATACATGTTGTTTATGATATACTGCATCCTATGTTTTCAATTATACCATTTCTTAACAAAGGAGAGTAAAAAAATCAAGCATTTGTAAACAACATTCTGTTATATCTGACCTCAGTTTATGAGCTCAACTGGGCAAAAAAAAACTAGCTTTCTTTTTTTTTCTGGAAATTTGAGATAATGTAAGGGTAACATAACACATTCATTTAACACTTTATTATTGAAAAGTCTTACTTTAATTCCATCAGATGGTTATGAGTCATACATCCTCTTAAATAATTCTGTACTTTAGGTATTTAGAGTCAATGTTATATACAAGATATCTGATAAACTTGATCACGTTGAGCAGAGCTTACTTTATCAACAAATACTCTTACCTATATTGAAATAACTATACTAAAAGAAAACCCAACCCAGGCACAATAACAACAATAAAACAACCTGTTAGGATAAGAAAACCGATCAAGATATTCTAAGAGAATCTAAAGATATTTCTTAAAATGTTATCTAATACTGCCTTCAAGTAGTAAACACACAAAGATAAGACAAATAGCACTGGCTTATCTAGCCAAAGAGCATAGGCAGAGTGAATTACAAAGCCTTCAATTCAGTATAGAACTAATCATCCTTCATCTGAAACTTGACATCCAAACAACCAAATAGAAAAGACGAGAATATAAATATTTTTTTAACAGAATATTTTCAATATGTAGAGCCAAGAAAGTCAACTAAGTGACAAATTCTGAACCATCTATAGACAACATAAGAAAAAGGAACAAGATCTGACATTCAACCTGGTATGTCCAGGAAGAAGAGAAACTCGGAAACTCTTGTTTCCAAACTTGACACCCCCATTTTGGCTGTCCAAAAGCACAAAAAAGTTGGGTGATTCTTGTTCAACACGCAAATCCATTTTATAGGCTAAACCGGAACCTAAGGCAACTTTACCCCGCTAATTGCCCCTTTCTCCTATTATAGGCCAACTATAAACTACCTGGAAACAATTTCATCTAGTATCTAATGGGAGAACACTTTTCTCTAAAATATATCAGTATTTCTGGATGCAGCTCCTTACTCGCTCTCTTAGATTAATACCCTTCCTCCCATCCCATGCATAATAAGATGCACAAAATAATTTACTCCTGCTAATAAACACAACTAGCGGAAGAAATGTTATTAATTGAACACAAAGCAAAGTAATGAATTAAGTAGAAGAGAAGAGGAAAGGCAGAAACATCATCCAAGGAGAGAAGAAAGAAAAATCCGCTAGCCAAGCCAGAATCAAACAATGGTCAAAAAGCTATTCCGATCCACCAAAATCTAAAGAACATGTGTGTGTAACACTTACAAAAACTTAACCTTTCAACAGAAACCAGTGTCAAAATACAAATCAACCACTACATTACTGTTGGTACAGCACGCGAAAGAAGATAAAAAGAACAACATAGAATCTTCCCACGTGAAACTTCATACCATACCAGAAGAATTATCCAGCATTCTCACAGATGACAAGACAAGTTAGCCTCAAAACAAGAAACCAGACGACATAAAACACCTCAAATCAAGGGTATTAAAATATTCTTCTTCGGGTTTATTAAAACTCAATATACACGCGACTATACGGTATAGTTTCTTTTCAGTTTTTTTAACGGAAAATGATGCTGAGAATTTTTTAAATTGTATACTGATTTAGAAATAAATATATATATATATATTGAAGGATAAATTTATAATTAAATAATATGAAAAAATATTAAAATAATAATACTTTTGTATAAAAAAATTAAATTGTAAATGTACCATTAGATTAGTGTATAATACTTAAATCTGATATTTCATGTATATTACTCATTAGATTAGTTTTCTTAGTGTGTCTAGATAGGCTAACAACAAAAAATATAATTTATTAAAATGATGTCTAGCAATAATCTAACAATAAAATATATCTAAAATATATTATGATAAGATTAATGCTACGCATGCAACCATATATTTTTATTATACAAAACTTGACAGGTAGTTTTTAAGGCAGTAAAGACGGTTGTCAAATTTTTGAGAATTGAGTAGTACTACTTATTTATTACATCCATATTCAGGCCATGATGATTAATTTTACCCCTTAATGGACCAGATAACCAAATTGGAAAGGCCTATATAACTTCATGTTTTTAACGAGTTAAAATTTCAATTTGTTTAACCTAGGTTCTGAACTGGCTCAAGGATCTTTTTCAAATTTTTTTATTATTAACTCGTTACCTCATACTAGTTTATTAGGGAATTTTGTTTGTCAACTAGATCAAAAGTTATATAAACCCTACCTAGTCCTCTATTTAGCCTGCTTTGACCATAGAGGTCAGGATAATCCACTTTTACAATGCTGCTACAATGAACTCAATAGTATGACTTGCCACTGACTCTAAAATAGGTGGATAAACCTAATCACTTTCAAGCCACCCCTCCAAAAAAAAAAACACCTAACAAACTCAAATCCTACATTAAATATGTTAACACCACAAACAATAAAAAACATTCACTTCACAAACCAATAAAATAATATTTTAATCATATTTAATTTATTTTTTAATTTTAAATATTATTATATTATTATAATGTGTTGTCAAAAGTATATGTTCTGTGTGTGGTCTCAAATAAATCTTTTCCTAAAAATACAAGGTATAGTTTTGCAATAAAATCTACAAGACATGCCTGAAACCCATGCACAAAGACAACAATCTTCAACACACGAGCATTACTTGGTGGTGCAGTGTTGAGGCTAAATGGGAAGCCATCTGAATCTATAGACCCAATATGACTCAGTAATGAATTTTCACTTGGAAAACGCCGTGGTACATTCAACACATGTTCAACAACCACAATTGGGGTACGCAAAGGATCTCCAAATATCTGCATGTCTTGAATTGAGCGGTTGTTAATCTGCAAAATAGTGATCAATATTTCATTATATGCCACATGTAAATATCAAACATTCAAGTTGACAGATTACCCGCATTTGTTCAATGCTCTTTCGATGAAGTTCGGCACGTGTAGCTGCAGTCTGAAGAGGCTGTATGATTTATGAGACAAAGTTTATGCTTTTAAGTCTATTGCGTTAAAAATTGCTTATTTTCCCCATTTTCCTTTTCTAAAAATTGCATGATACTGAAAAAATGAAGGAAGATACAAGCACTTACATCATCAGGTAACTTCCACAAACTGGACACTCGTCTGGGTACACGCTGGGAAGTCTCATCACCCTTACTGTTTATATAATGATGAGGCATTTCTACCTTAGAATATAGCATCCATATTGACCATTCAGATTTCCGGTCCTTTGCCCATGCCTCATGTAAAAGTCCTATAATCTTTGTTTTGTTATCCCTAGGAAAATGTAAATATCAGCTTATTACACGAGGTAAGATAAAGTTTCATGAATCATAAAACACATTTGAGTAAGAGCCAATGCAAAGACCATAACTTATATTTCTCAGGCAGTAAATTGGATTAATATCCTGCTATATGCCTTTCAGCGTATGCAACCTGAATGCAGATTAAATTTTCCAAGTATTCATGTTAAGTTATCTCTGAAACCAACTGTAAGTGATGCACAATTGAAGGAAACAAAGGTTCATAATACGGTATCATCTAGAAACCCCCTAAAACCAAGTTATATAGGCTCATGGTAGTTGAAAGGCAGTAAGAAAAAAGAAAACAGACAAAAGGAATAAATTTATTAATCAAAGTATAAACTAAATAGTATCAAAGTTGTTAAAATAATGAAGTTGGAAAAAGGGAAAATAAAAAGATACGTCAATCATATTCAAATGCAGAATTTAAAAAATCAGACATCCTTGTTGAATTGTAATGAATCTCATGATACATGATTAGAAGCAAACCTGTGGAACTTTAAAAATGTTTTCCATAAATAGGACAGTTGATCTCCCAGTGAATGAAAACAGTCCATCAGCTCATTCTGGGACAAGGAACAAAGTTTTTCAACATCCAGCAAATCTAGATCTTCATTTCCTCCCTGGACAATAGGACAAAGAAACTAAAAAAGAAGAATCTTAAAACGATATAAATAAATAAAAGGTATTATTCTGTAGTCTGTAGCGTGAAATAAAAGCAAGAACCTTAAGACCATTTTGTGGCGTGCCTTGTCCTACAACTTCATTTGCTAATGGATTCTCTTGCTTCATATTACTCACTATTGACACAAAATCTGAAAAATCTAGAGCTACATTGACTGCTTTGCCAATTTTTTGTAGTTCTTCAAACAATAAATCACGAGAAGCTAATAATGCTTTAACAAGCATGGCATTTCTCACATCTAGAGAAGCAACTTCGCCAGAGCCCTAGTCAGACACACAAAACATTCAGTTAATGCTCAGAATAAAAATGTCAAAGATTAAAACACAAGAGGATATTGTTTTAAAAAAGAATAAGAATCTGCATCATCCCTGATTACTAAAGTACAAATGCAAACATTGAAGTTACCATACTTTTGTAGCTAAATAATTTTCACTTCATTTCCAGACCTGGTGCGGTACTTTTACTAAGTCTCCGAAGGTGTAAACCTCATTTTTATGTCCATTGATGGTTCAAACACATATCATGGTCTCTGCTATCTAGTACATCAGGCCTTCTATGAAAAACTTATAAGTTATTTTGATAGTTATTTGAATAAAGTCTATGGAAAAAAAATGAAGGAAAATACAGTGGACTAATGACTTGCTTGAGAAAGATGGATGTGGTGGAAGCATAGGATAATCTTTGATAATTTCCTAGACATGTGTTCATTTAAAGAAAATTGAACTAAGGCTATCACAGGATATAACAACATTCTTCTAAGGGAAACCCAAATCATTAATAAGACTCTTCAAATAAATTCCATTCATCAAAGCCTTAGTCAGAGCCATATCCTGCTTTAGTAGTCGACAAAGCAATTGTAGGCTTCAACGTAGTTTTCCAACTGACCAATGGGTTACCAATTGTAAAAGCATACCCAGTCATAGATCATTTGAGTCCAAATGGCCATTGTATTCATAATTCGAGTATATATTAAGAGTGGATGACGTCCCACATCAGAAGTACCCTTAGGGTACCTAAAGACACGTTTTACAGGTTGCCAATACTCCTTCCCAGAATTGTCCATGTACCTACTCACCAAACTTATTGTTTGTACTAGGTTCAATCTAGTCTAGTGCACATCGTTACATACTTCAAACTTTCCATTGTACTCGCATTAGGAACACAAAACATGTATCCCATCTTTGCTTCAGATTAAGTTGTATTAGATGCAGGTAGATGAATGGAAGATGTCAGAGGAGTTGAAAATGATTTGGCACGCAACATGCCAAAACGGTCTAGGACCTTCTGACTCAGAAAAAGCTTTTTTTGGACATGACCTTGTCTAATTTCCATGCCTAAAATCTTTCCAACAGCTCTCATGTTCGGCATTTCAAATTTTCTGCTTAACAACGACCTCAACTTATGAATCTCCAACTTGTTCTTGCAATATGAGAATGTCATCCACATAAAGGAGTAGGTAGACCTGGGAATTGTCCTCCACCTTCTTATGATAAATACATGTTTCATAAGGGGGAGACGATAACAAACCTCTATACGGTTGCCTTGAAAATTGTTTCAAATCATATAACAACCTCTGCAGTTTGTAGACCTTGTCTCTTCTCCTAAACTCCTCAAAACCTTGTTGAGACATCAAAATATCCTCCTCTACATAAAAATGGAGGAAACCAATTTTCACATAAAAATACATCAACTCCATGTCCAGCGTGTTGCTACTAATGTAAACGTCACTAACCACCAAAGAGTAAATTTCATGATAGTCTACACCTTCCTTTTGACTGTAGCCCTTGACTACCAAATGAACCTTATACCTCAATACGCAAGTGTTCAACTTTCTTCTTAAAAACACATTTGCTCCCAAGAACTTCTTTTTGATAGCTTCACCAAATCCCAAGTATCATTCTTTAGAAGGGATTCAAACTCCTCATGAATCGGCACAATATACTTGTCAAATTCGACATAAGTGATTACCTTTATAAGTTTCTGTCTGAAACAATTCAAGCTCCTCAACTACACTCAAGGCAAAAGACACCACATCATTATACTCGTATCTCATAAAAAGTTTGCTCACTCTAGCATTCCTTCAAATTATAAAAGACGGTTGATATTTCTAGACGATCTCGGTTTCTGACTTTGACTGGTGCAAATGTTGATGTTGCTCATGAAAGTCTATTTCAGTCTACTTGGACGTTTCAAAAGGTTGGATAAGAGCTCCTGGAATCTCCACCTACTAGACAATCTCATTAGACTTATTATAACTTCTTTGAGGTTCAACAAGGACAATTCGTCAAATGTCACATCCCTACTCAGAATCACATTTAGTTAAGATGGTGGTAAGATTCAACTACGAGTGAAGGAGAAAAAGTGAAACCGTGAGTGATATGCGTCTGCACAACTTCACCTTGGTATGCTTAAGCAAATGGAACAACACAATTGGTCAGGTTTTCTTTTGAAGAAGGTGGTTGCTTAGCGAACAATAAGGAAGAAGAAATGTAACATCAAGTATGTAGTTATGTGAAACAAACTGCGTGAAAGAGAAGAATTTTTATTAGGCTTGGCAGAACTCATTGACCCAAGAAGAGTTTTGTGTGATGCAAAACACAAAACCCCAACACACGAAAGCACATCTATTGTTTCCACGATTTTTGACGACGATAGTCTTGCACAACCTTGCATGGGCTCTAAACACATGTTGGTAGAATCGTGAAATCGTGCGATTCCATGTTTTAAATCGTGATTTTAACTATACTGTCTAGTAACTTCTCGATCTTGATAGTATTTGTCATCTTCTTGTCTCCTCAAAGAAATATCCAAGTATCATAAGACAGAAGGTCAATCTTGATGAGAAACTAGATTCCAAAAAATGGGGTACAAGGATAAGAATCGAAACTTTGGTAACATTTTATTGGTGAACGCAAGAACAATATAGAACACACACAAACATAAATATGTCCTGAAATATTTATACTTTATCATGTTTATGTACCAGTTCCATACCATTACAATGTTCATATCCATACTTCCCAGATAGGCAATAAAGCAAGCAAAGAGCTCAAACATGAAATAATGCAAGCAAATGTTTGCAATAAATATTTTGCATGAAGTCAACTTCATCATCACTTCAATGTGATTAGCAAAAAGAGACATCCAATGTTTTAGAACGTACTTTATTCACTGTGTCACTGTTTGTATCAACAACGACTTCAGTGTTGGCAGAATTGCTGTAATGGATCAAACAAACAGGTTACTCTATGTAATCCAAGATGCACAAAAATAAATTTGCAATCACAGGTGCTCTAAAATAAACTTCTGAAGGGACAGATAATGCCAAAATGAAAGTCTAGTAGATTCAAACTGACTGAAAATAAGAACACTTTACAAACCTGGGCAACTTTGATGCAGATGAGTGAGAGGCAACTTTTAGTATACTGGCATGTACGCTTACGTCAACAAGCACTGCATGTAAAGTGTCAAAATGGACAGGACAATACGAATGCAATCCTACAAGAGCTTTAGGAGGTATTCGGAATTCATGGATAGAAGCACAGGAAGCATCCAGAGGAAGTTCCAAGTCGACACTATAGATGACATACTCCCATCAACAATCAACATGTCAGTTTCACCTAGTAGATATCAATAAAAAAAAACACACATGTCTATATCGCACAATAGGCCAATGAAGACACTACTTTTATGACTCACCCATGCTCAGTCATGGGAGCGTATATAAGCTCAAACTTTAAAATAACAGCAGCTGTAGCTAAATCCTGCAAATATGAGCAACATAAAGTGGGTCAATTTGATAAGGATATTGAACTATAGGAAAGGGAGCTATATGTATAATATAAGTATTATGCAACTTTGTTTCTCATAAAAGTTTGAGTAACCTTTATGTCGACTTTTATAGGTCCCCTCCCTTGACAGATGCAAACTAGTTTTCTATATTTTTTTCCAATACTTATGTAAGCTTCAGTACACATTTGAAAAATAAACATAAACCTCAGTCTGACATGCAAGTCCTAGCCAATAAATCCCATATTCATTTCCCTAAGAATAAGTTCCGATACAAAGCTACATTTCAAAAAGTGTTACAATACCCTGACTTAACCACTCTGCTTGTACTGTTAGTTAGGTCAACTAATAGGATAGTAGCATTACTAATATGGGCCACTCACTAGCAATATGACTAATAACCAATAATTTCTTAGCATAATCCTTACACCACAACAAATATTTTAAGGCTAATAACCCTAATATCTTAACTAATACTATTATTATTATTAATCCTTAAATGAACAAAATCATAATAAATATGTCCTGGGTCTTTTTGTGGCTCAAATGTTGCCAACAACAATACATACACGTATATGTGGTTACACAATGCGCTAGCATGTTCATAAACTAATTTATATGCTAACCAACATTGAGTGACCTAGGAACCTCAATAATAGATACTTGGCACACAAGATACAATCTCATTCCCACAAGGTGTCCTTTCCCTTTACTACCCATGCAAAGAAAGAAATATCAATGATCATTACCACCAATTTATTACGAGGTAAGTTGAACACGGTCATCAGATACAAATGAACATCCTGTCTAGCATATTTTATCCGAAAAGACTGTGTTGAGAAACTGTTATCTGTGTCATCGATCCTCCATACGCCATATATATTGCTAGGATCCAGATCAGGAGGAACTGCATAACCAAAGATTTTCTACCTCAGTATCACTTTTGCATATAAGAAGAGCTTCTCATACAGTTTTCATTTTAAGAAAATTGTATTATACACTACACACACGAGAGAGAGGAGGGATCACATCACTCCAAAAGAAACTTTTCTTTTTCATCTTTCCTTTTCTTTAAATCTAACAACTAAGTTATTTGTTAGAGTCATTAGATTACAAGAAATGAGGATGAAGAGTAACTCTTTCAAAATTACTCTTTAAATAACATGATTCCTTCTTGAATGTGTGTAAGGAGGGATCAAGTTACTCTAAGAATGAATAAATCTAACATTCTCACTCTTCATTTTTTTAAATAAAAAGACCTTGTATGACTGTTGTTACACTAAGAGAAAATGAAAAGTAAAGATAAGGAGTAATTCTCTTAGAGTTACTATAGGGTAACTTGACTCCACTTCTATCTATCTATCTATAGAGAGAGTGGTGTCAAGGATAAAGGAACAAGAAACTCACAATCTCATGCATAGCTATGAAACAGGAAACTACAAATGCAAACCCAATTTAAGACATATTGACACCATTGTGTCGGTATGTCTTAAATTGGGTTTGTTGTTCATAGCTTCTTGTTCCCATTTCTTTTTTAACTATTTTGGGTCTCAAGTTTCAACATTCATCATGTAATAAAAGCAAACAAGGTTTCATTTTCAAGCATCATTGTTGCTTTTATAGTTCAAGTTACTCATGAAATATATCAACCAAAATGTTAAAAATAACTACCTGGACATAATGAACAAAAAGTGTTAAACTGAAAATAATACAATGTTGAGGAAATTATTGTTTTTCTCCCAAGAATATTGTTCATATAATTGACAATTGAAGAACTCATCCAAGGAAGAGTGACCACATCAAATAATTCCAGAGGTAGTACACTCTGGTATCTGTTTGATACATAATAATAATAATAATAATATATTATATTATATAAGTGCAGACAGCTTGATTTCAAAGTTTCAATTAAAAACAATCCTACTGTCACATGGATTTGCTGCCCCCAATAAAGCACTTATAAAAAACTGAACCCCATAATGTTAATTATTTCAACTCAGCAAAGCACCTTATTTATTTCATGCTTTGACTGTACTTGATTTGATTCCCATCATTTTCAATCTCTATACATGTAATGTGTTTTGCTAGAATAAGTTTTTCTGGTAAATTGTCCAAGGGCATCAATGTTGCTTCGGGTATTGAAAACAAGGATAAATTATTTGAGCACTTAATAGTTTTGTTAAGAGGATTAAAAACAAAATACAGTTGAAGTGATAACAGACAATAGTAATTACGTGTTAGTCGGTAAGAACTATTCAAGTTAGATTCTTGATTAGTTTCAAAATTTTAACTGGCAGTTTTAATTTGTTAGTCATAGTAAGATTACTGATTTTGGTGGTAGGGTAATTTCTAAAAGCCAAGGGTAAACTCTTTTTTTTAACTCCATGTGCTGCCCATTGCCTAAATTTGATGCTAGATGACATTGGGAAGATGATTAAAGTTATAAAGGCAATTCCAAGAGGCATTACTCTTTTTGACATATTGGCCTTGAACATGATGAGAAAGTTCACAAAGAAGATGATTTAGTTGGACATGGAGTGGCAAGGTTTGCTACTTTATTTCTTACTTTGCAAAGGCTGCATAATCGGGAAAAAAAAATATCTTACTAGGATGTTCACATCGGATGAACAGATAGAGACTAATGTTTCTAAAGACCGCTAGGTGAAGAGGGCAGCTGACACCATTCTTATACCTCCATTTTGGAATACACTGCTTACACTCTTAAGGTTATGGTCCCTCCTGTGCATGTGCTAAGTGTTGAGAAAGAATCCTTAAAGGAGAAATGCAAAGCTTTAATCTCTTCTTCCATTTCAAAATGTGAAGAGATGATCATGAGAAAAAACCCACTTATGAAGTGATAGATAGAGCAAAAGAGGCAATTCAAAATTCTTTCAAAAGAAATGAAGAAAACAGAGAAAAGTATTTCAAACCATAGGTAAAAAAGTACAGAGAAGCATTGCTGACTTGCTTATTCTATATTTGTATGATTCTTTTTCAGTTGAGGGAGTTGCTGACTTGCTGTTATATATGTATGATTATTTAATTCACTTAATGCATGATTGTATGAAGAGTTTCTATTAACTTAATAGTTAGCAGTCATAGAGGAGCAAACAAGGAAGAATTTTACACATGACCATACAAAGTTTTATTTTTATTTTTTAAAGTTTCTGAGAGATTATTTAATTATGAATGGTGAAGATCATGCCTCGTCATCCCTCCTTTCTACTTCATCAAGGACTAACACTGGCTGGGAGAGCATCACTTGAGATTGACCGTCTTAATTACTCAATTTCAAATTTGTACCAAGCTATTATAATCTTGCAATTGGATTAAAGATTGTATAAATATAGTTTGTTTGCAAACAAGTCAATGTTTAAATAATCCTAATGCATTTTTTCCGTAAATACAGATAAAACAACTATAACGAATTATAATACCAATCAACAGTGGGTTAAATAAATGGCAAATTATAATAATATATATATATATACACACACGTGGCTAAGCAATATATTCGTGAAGTTACCTTCATATTGAACAACACTAGCTGGAATGCCGAAAGATACATTTTCACTATCCTCCCATCTCACGGTAATCTTAATCCGATACCATCTATACAAAACAACACATGCATCGTTTTACGAGATTAGAAATTCAAAAACGAAAATTAAAAAGCAGAAAAGAACAGCAATCTTTCGGTAAAAATGAATGTATACATAGTATACCCCTGTTTAAAAAGGTCAAGGTTGTGAAACCTATGAAGATAGACGGCAATCTCCTGTACAGTGTCCAACGACGCCTCCGACTTGACCTTCTCAGAACGTGGCATTAAATCAGGCAAACTCTCTACCAACAAGCTTCAATGTTACACAACAACAAAACATCCTCCCCTAGTTGCTGCATCGTGCACATACCACAACAATGAACAGCACAGACATCTTTCCCTTTTTGGCAATATTATTAATCATGATTAACAGCCATTAGCAAATTCATTTGCCCCTTTCAGACCTTGACACATCTCAAACACACCCTAATTCTTAACCCACAAAACTCATCATGGACTAAACCTGCAATGCAAATATGGAACAACCAGAAATGAGATTAAAATTTAACAACTTATGATGTAATATGATAAGATTAGTATAATTCTAAATTAACATTTGATTTTCTAACTTACAGTTAAAAAATTCTCTCTCGTGATTAATCTAACTCTTCCTCCAGACTCAAATTAACGATTAAGGAAAAAACAGAAAATGGAATTCCTTGTTGTCCTGGGATTTGATCGTTAATATGCAGTAAAGATTGATTAATTGATAGAATAACAGGGAAAAGAAAATCCAAGATTATGACATGAAGCTGGAAAAATGAAAAGAAATAGCGTCTACAACTAAGAAAGCAACGCTATGCAGAATAGCGAAATTAACGATGTATCCTCTCGACAGTGACATAACAATGAACAGAAATGAAAAGGACAGAGAACCAAGATCTGAAAGTGAAAGAGAATCGTATTCTAGGGTTCGTAATTGCCGCACAATATGGGGGGCTCAAATTATTAACAATGACGTTTGGAATGAAATTGGAACGATGTTGGTGGTGTGGGATTGTGACGGTTCTTAATCTTGAAAAATCAAAATGAAGCTTTGGAAATGCGAAATGCGAAATGCGAAATGTGAAATGCGAAATGCGAAATGCGAAATGCGAAATGCGAATCCTTCCTTGAGCAATGTCAACACCCAAAACACAGATAACCTCTTTCTATTTTTCGCAATACTTTGGACGTTGCTGGAATCAAACTCATGATGAAGAATTCTAATAAGCGGTATAACGGAGTCAAATTACAGTTATATTTATTTAAGAATTTTCTGACATGTCCGTTTTTTCTTTGCATACATTTTTTAATTAAAAATTCAGACGATATGTAAATTCTTAGAATAATAAATATTAATATTTTAATTATTTATAGAAATTTATAATTTTTTTAATTTTAAAAATTATTTTAACATTTTTCATTTTGTTTATATTTTTATTAAAAAGATTTTTTCTTTTATTAATTTTTTATTATAAGTATTCATAACATTCCAAAAAATAATTTTCAATTTTTTTTATAAAATTACTCCGATTGACAGATTTAATTTGTGGAAGATTGTAAAATATTAGTCAAGAAATAAATTTTGGCGATTGAAATAATTTAAATATATGTTTGACAAATAATTATACAATTGAATTTACTTAAAAAATAATATAAAATATTCAAATTACTCAAGAAGAAAAAATCACATATGAGTAAAAGAAAATGGTGCAAATAAAATTTGAGTACAAATAAATGCTTCAAATACATATCAAATGCATCAAAAGTTTTATGTTTAGTGGTTTTAATAGGTTAAAACTAGTTTAATTGATTAAAACATAGTTTAGAATTAAGCTATTATGGTTTTATTATATTAAAAACGATATTTTAATAAGTTAAAATATTAAAATTTAAATTTTAAGTTATATTAATTAATTAAAAAAATTAATCCATTAAAAAATAACAAAAATAACTCAAGATTTAACTAATTTTAATCAATTTAAAACTTGTTTTAAGTTTTAGTATGTTAAAACAGAATCAAATACGCAACTTTGGTTTAAGACATTTTAAATCAATTTATTTCTTATTTTTCTATCAAATTTAAAAATATTTTAAATATTAAAACACACTTTAATATATTAAAATGTAATTGAGAGTAATAAAAGACTTCAAAACATATTTATAATTTTTTCAACAAGTCAAATATCAAATTAAATTAAGATTTAAAATATGTTAGAAACATATAAAGTCATTACATTAACAAAATCAAAATATTATAGGAATAAGATCTTCGTTACTTATCTTTTAATTTTAAAGAAATTTTGTTTCAACCAAGTTAATCTTCATTGAGGAGGTTGAAATCAATAAATATATCACTTTTATGTCATTAATGTAGTAATTTGTAGACATAAGAATTGTATATTCTTTACGTACTTCCATATTAAATTTAAATTTTGTGAAAAGTTCTTGATAGTATTTGGATTATTCACAAAGGTTCCAAACTTCAATTGTTTTACTTGAAGTCATAAGAATAATCAAAATTCACCCATCATGGATATTTCAAACTTTCCCTCCATAGTTAAAACAAATCACTCACACATGTTACAATTATTTGCTCCAAATATGATGTCATCAACATACACATCCACCAACATAATGTTTCCCACATATTTCCTTAGAAAGAAAGTTCTATCAACTTTTTTCCTTTTATAATTTTGAGACAACAATAAATTTCTTCTAACATTTTTTATGAGTTTGTTAAGCTTAGGGTTTATTGTTTAGATGGTTGAAAAACTTGTGATTGACAAAATCTAGTGATTGTGTTACACATAGACACACACGTGTGTGTGTATATATATATATATATATATATATATATATATATATATATATATATATATATATATATATAAACACTTTTAACATCCATTAATATGCAAATGCTAGAAGAAGTCTAACAACCTCCAAAATAGCTACAAGAGTATATATTTTTCTCAAAAGGTTATTCCTTTTTCTTGATTATATCATTTTCCACCAACTATCTTTGTTTCTAATTATGAGTCCTACTTCATCCAATTTTTCCCATACACCCATTTAATGCCTATTATGTTCATCTAATCTGTTTTTTGGTATTATCTCTGAAATATCATTTCTAACAAATTGGTTTAGTTGTCCATGCACAGAAAAAAAAAATCCAATGTTCACCAATCAAAGCATCTTCTACTCTTTAGGTTCAATTTGAGAAACAAAGGCCATAACATTATAAAATCATTTAAAAAGTATTCAGTGGATACTCCTTTTCAATATCACCTATGATATTATATATCCAAAGCAAATCTATAGGAACTTTTCATTTTTTGCAGACCTTTATGCAACAAAAACTTTAGTAAACACAATTTCTTCTTTGGCTCCATATATGTTGATCTTGTAGATATCATTTAAGATATTTTCTTCATTTTTTACTTGCATTAACAATAAACTTCCCTTCTTTTTAGGTGTTAGATTCATAAAATAAAACATGCATCGTGAAACACAAAAAAACTCATCAAGATTAAGTGCATATGTGGTAATTTTGTTGTCATGTTGTCATATTATACCTTCTTATTTTTTCAATTACATACCAGTCAACCCATGGTTTTTCAACAAAATCATCTTCCACTTTATACATAGGAATATTTGGTCTATTCATAGATGCATCTCACATACTCTTGTTAATAAACTCAATAAAGATCTTCATCCTTACTTTCCAAAATTGATAATTGATCACACAAAGTATAGACAGTTTATTAATAGAAGCATCCTCAACAAAGGATAACTTGTTCTCCATAGTTATTGTTTCAAAAAAAATAAACTTGAATATTTTTCCAAAACTAATTCTTTTTACCAATTTTTAGAAATATAAATGAAGTTCAAGAGAAAGGTGTATTGAACTATGAAATATTTTTGCAAACAAAAGATTCATTTTTAATAAGTCAAATTGATCAAGGTTGTAAAACAAGTTTCACAAATATTTGAAATACAATATTATGGGTTTTTCAAATTATAAGAAAATCAAAATGTAACGAAACACATATCAATTGAAAAGGTATGAAAAAAGAAATAAACCCAAATTTATACTAGTTCGCTTTATTACAAGACCCACATCGAGTTTATAATCACCATGATTACATCAATCATCTATATTTGCAAGTTTTACAATAACCCCTCAATCAAATAATTAAGAAAATACAATGCACAACAAGATTTTGAACCTTATAAGATCTTATACCATCTCTTCTTAACCCACAAACAATGTTGTTGACAACCTTAGTCAAGATTAATACATCAAAGCAATAAAAAAAACCCAAATTGTTCCAACAAATTACAGTACAAGATAAGAAGAAAATATACTAAAGTGATTACAAAGTGATTTGCTTAATCTATGATATTAAGTCATTGATTGAGAAAAGTAACTCTAAGAAAAAAAAATTAACTTGTAGAGATTATCTCAATGTTTATAAATGATTTAAAATATTTTTACAAAATGATTGCTGAAAGATTAATTGAAATAACTCTTGAGTAAAGTTGTTAGTTTTAATGGATTAAATTTTTTTATAGTCCATTAAAACATAAGTTGCAAATTTTTAATAATTAAAACACAATTTTAATATATTAAAATATTATTTTAATATTTTAATATATTAAAATGTTATTTTAATTGATTAAAACAATAAGACCATCAAACTATGAAACGCTTTAAAATAAATTACTTAATTAACTAATGCAGGAGCAAACATAAAGGAACCACTTATAACACATTTCAACCGCAAATTACAACTCAAAATCAAAATGAAACATATGATTAACATCTTCAACATTTACATCATTCCTCAACATGAAATATTAAGGTAGACTACAATAAAATTATTAAATAACAACTAAATTTATAGATAAAAAATAAATAGTCACTATATTAACTAAATTAAATACTAATTTAAAGACTAAAAATTGATTTGTATCTAAAATGGTTTCTATTAATAAAAAATTATAAAATAATTTTTAAATCGGTATCTAAATTAGTTACCTAGTTTTTAATTACTAGTATTTTATATTCTAAATTAGTCTCGAAAAGATTAACAAAGACTAATTTAGAGTAAGTAGTAAGTAGCTAAAGTTTTGGTAGTTAATGGTTAGATACCAATTTAAAAACTATTTTATAATTTTTTATTAATAATATAAACTACTCTAGATACTAATAATTTATTTAGTTTATACAATGGTCTCTAATTTAGTTAAATAGTAACTAATTATTTTAGTCTCTAAAGTTAGTTTATATTTAATGATTTTTTTTATAATGGTAAGACGGTAGATCATTGGTCGACAAGGTGTTGGAGGTGAGAGAAATATGGAATGTAAGAGATATCATATCACCAACCTTAATTTTTGTTGGATATCCCTAAACACAGTTTTGAACAGGGGATTATCTTGACATAGTATGTGTACAATACGTATGAGTTGAAATACCTCTAGTACTCCCTATTTAATATATTCTTTGGTGTTGATAAAAACACATCATTCTTCGATCTAACATATATTATGATTGAAAGATAAAATCTTTAAAGCTTAGAATCATTAAATTTAAACTTCAAATTTCTATATCAACAAACATGTTTATATAGTTATCTAAAAATATTTTTGTAAGCTATTGTAATTTAATGGAATTTTTCATTTTCTTTCATACATTAAGACTCATATTTAATACAAGGACTTTAGTTAACTATATTAACTAAGGGCCTTATTTTTCTTTTTTTTAGTTGGTTTCCATGTTAAATGACTTATAAACAATTACAGGGAACCGCTTATACTAGTGATATTGTTTGTTTTAACAAAATATTAATTACGAAATTTTACTAACTTTATTAATAATTAATTTGCATTAAAAGATTGATTAATAATTAACTAATCCTGGTTTCTAACATTTAAAATTTGAATTCAAAATCTTTTTTACGAACCAAATACACTTATTACTTTCCTAATTTGTTTAATCTTAGAACTCGACAATCTTTCTCATAAATAAACGTAGCATACCTTTTTGGTCCTATAAATCTAATTTGATTTCAACGACTTAATATCGTTTCATAATAATCTGAGTAAATTTATGGGAATGATGATAAGAGAAGTAAGATGAATACTAATTAAGTAAATACCAAATTGGTCAATAAAAAAATATATGTCCTTAATTGAAATTTTCATATATATATTCTAAAAAAATTTATATAAAATCTTCTAATTTATCTTTATACCAATTATAGAAACAAAATCAACCTAAGTTACTATCATTAATTCTAGAGATTTTTTTATTTGTCTTATTATTTTTATTTAATTTTTTTTTGAAAAATGTTACTTTCATAATTGTAAATTGAAAGTCATCAGTTTACAATTGTGAGATGATCAATACAATTTTTTAAAATTGGTTGTTCCATTTCAATAAAAAGTTGTTTCACTTTTTAATTGTAATATGGTGTATGGTTGTTAATATATCAACACTTTTTTTTATATCTTAAACTCTTTGCTTAACTTATTTTTTACTTAACTTATTTTTTAAAGTTTATTTGTAGTCTAGTCTTTTATGTTTCTTTTTAATTTTGTGTTATTTTTTATGACACACTTAGCATGAATTTTAATAAAAAAATTATTATTATTAATTTCTAATAATAGTCTTGCATGGCTTAGGAGTCGAAGTTAAAGACAATCTAAATACATCTTCCTCCCTTAATCATTCAATACTTTTTTAAGAACAAAATCGTGACGAAACTCTGAACGCCAAAGCAGATATATCTCAAATGCGATGATCGATCATAATAATATCATCTCAACATAATAGTATTTTAACAAGTTGCTTATTTTGTCACTTTCTTTTTTTCAAATAAAGTACATCTATGTCAATGTCATATGTATTGCCATAAACTAATAATAGAGTAATATGGAAGCTTGATTAGTTGAGAAAATTGGGATGACCCCTTGTTGTTCCAAAGAAAATAAAAAAGGAATGGCTTTTGGAGTTTGTCTAAGTCACTAGTTGAATTTGGTGCATTTTTGTTTGGAATGTACCTTTTCAAATACACTTTAATTAGTATTCATTTATGTATATGATATGATTGTGCATGTGTTGATGTCCTAAAAAATGAACAGAAACAAAGGTTTGTTAATATTAAACCGAAAAAAAAAGAATAAAAAGGGCTAATGGAGACGTTTCTGCATTATAATACATATTGCAGAATCAGATGTCTCTGTGAGTGATTTGAGATATTCGTTTTCATATGTCGGTCTTAGCCCAGAAAGAATTTTCTTATAAAAGTTGAAAAAAATGTTCGACAAAACAAGATTAAGAAACAAAAGAGGATGAGTCCGAATATTTAAAACCTATGAGATAATTACAGGACCAACTCTCTTGACCATCCAAAATGTTCCTTCCTTAAGGAAAAAGTTACAACTTGATCGATCAATTTATGTGTTTTTTATTTGCATATTGTACTTTTTATTGAAAAATAATAGTAATATTTATTATTATAAGTAGACTTTAAATCTAACTTAATTCTATAAAACTGGTTATAAGATGAAGTTCGTACTTACTTTATATATAATCAAATATTATTATTTTTAGTTGATGTGAGATCTCCAACACATTTCTTCGTAGAATAACAACTCGTGAGTGGAACATCATATTATGAATGATCTGATACGGTCTGATAGCTAGTGACACGATAGACTTAATAAACACTTATTAAAATATGTTTTAAATATCTCTTATACCATATTATGAAGTGGACTTTAAACATAAATCAATCCAATAGATTTTATGGGATTGGTTATAATACACTTTATAATATATATTAAACTCATATCCTAAACTGCAAACTTATTTTATAAATAAACTATTCCTTTGCTGAAAGAGATGTTTGAGAGAAAACTTTCTCAAACTACTCTTAATTTCATGATAGAAAATTATTTTCAATAAAGTTTTTATCATATACATAATTATTTTAGTGTTATGAAAATTTTATAGGTAAAAAAGTGTGTGAATATCTTTAGTTTACAGAGAACTAAGGTATCTCTACAGACAAGAAAAGTGAGACATATTCTGATGCCATAGCTTTCTGATCAGTGGCAGTCCTAGACTACTACCAGTGGTGACTTAGTCAAAAAGGTAATGTTAATGTGTTGAAAAATTATATTTTTATAACTTTATATTAATTAATAATTTCATATTACTAAACAATTAGTGAGAAATAATTTTTTAATAATAAAATTATCACAATGAGTTATAAATGAAGAAAAATATTATAATAACTTTTTTCAATTAAAAAAATTACAGGTAGCTAGGAATGTCTTGAGAGTATATTGTAGATGGTACATCTTCTGTCACATATCGTATTTATATATATTTTTTAATCTTAAAAGTGTTTCTCTCGTTAAAGAATCAAGGGGAGAATAAAAATAATATTAAAGTATAAAAAAATTATTCTCTCTTGTACGTAATTGTGAAAGTAAAATAATACATTCATTTCTGTACCATTATCATAAAAGTTTTCGTCTAGAAATTCAAGTGATCACGTACATATTAAATATCCAGTGATAGATAGTGTACTGATAAACATAAATTAAGATTGACCCAGTCTCCTATAGGCTCATCTAGGTGATTCTCTAAGTTTGTTTAAAATTGAATTGACCATAATTTTATTAAAAAAAATATTAAATTTAAAATCTAAATAATTTTGGTAGTTAAATTTTGGTAACTAATTAGATATTAATTTAAAAATTATTTAATCATAATAAAAATTAATTTAAAAATAAATAAATAAATAGTTTTTAAAATAATCTTTAATTTAGTTACTATAACAATTAATTATTTTTAATCTCTAAAATTAGTTTTTATTTTATAATTTTCTTGTAATGCTAATTATAACCAGCTTAAAAGTTGATAAATCTAGAAATTTATAATTTAAACACTTCTCAAATTATTTTGTGATATATAAACAAAACCAATTGTTTTATAGTGTTTTCAGAGTGAGTCCTCATGGAGTAAATATTATTCTTGAAATATGTCTTTATGTTAGATAGTTATTGAGGTCAACATACTTTAGTATTTTTTTTTATAGTGTATCAATTGGAGTTAAATGGTTATGAGATGTTTTGATATATGTTACTCTTGTCTAAATGTATTAAGATTAAAGGATAATTGACAAAAATAAATTATACGAAAAATTAGGTAATATATCTTTAATTATAATCTACATGATAATCTAGTTTTAACAGTATAATAAGTTCATCACAATAGTATAAATAGATACAACAATCAACATAAATATATGTTATTATTTTGAATTTAATACACTGAATACAGAATATTTACTTACCTCTTGTAAGTGTCTTCCAATCAAGAATAGAAAATCGAAAATATAAAGTAAAAGAGAAGAAAAAATAAAGTAAAAACGAAAAAGTGATTAGTTCGTTTTATATAAAAGATAGTAATATAAGGTTAAGTTTGGATGCATTACTTTTCACTTTTGTTTAAAATCATATGAATAAATTAGTATACAAAATTTGTTGAGGTGAGAATTCAAACTCGAGAGTTTGTTCTAAGTGAAACCCTATCCTCGAATTCAACTTTGACATCCTTGCTCCTTATGAAATTCAATGATGGTGATACATTATCATCAGTGTCACAAAACCACTCTTCACCAACCTTCATCAAGATCATTCTATCAACCTTTTGAGTAACTGTACTACTCTATTCAAAATTCTTTGTGGTGGAAATCCAGGAAGATTTGTTTTCTCCAATGAACATGTTCCAACACAAAAATCCATATATTGCCCCCATTTGAGTCAAAAATCTGTCGTACTGCAAATTGTCCCATTTCACTTTCTCTCTATCTACAGCTTCTTTTGCTGACTCTACCATTTCGTCACCTAAGGAGACTAGGATGATGAATGATGACGAAGAGACTCAAAAGCAATAAACCATTACATGATTAAGTACTGCTCCTATGAACTATGTACTAAACGACAGGGTTTGCAAAATAAATGACATAAAATTATTGAAATAAATTTACTAAGCAAGAGAAAAGGAAAGAATATAATTTTTTATTAAATTTGCTCTCGAACTTACACCTTTCCCATCTCGGTCGTCTGACTCCACGGGCAGGGATAGTACCTGCTGAAGACACTTCAACGCTTAAGTCTCAGGTGTTAGAGACTGTAGATAATGATGTACCTTTCTCTTTCAAATACGTGCTATTTATATTACCTTAATGTGTTTTCATTGGTGAGTCAAATTAGAGAATTGGTTCGTGTTTAGGGTTACACTAAACAACCATTAACTATGGATTAATCCTGCTGACTTGGTCAACCATTGACTCAACACTAATGGTCGGTCGATCACGTGTCGTGACCTTCTTACTGATTTAAGTGGTTACTTGGTCTGAGAGCCGACTCATTGAGTCGTCTGGTCATACTAGTATAAAATCAAATATGCTACTTATATATAAAAGATAATATATTAACAAACTGAACTGATTTCAATGATAAAAAAAATAGAATAACTAGTTACATAGAGTTATAATCATTTTATATAAATTTGTATATTTTTATACAATGAAAGGAGAAATAGGATAAAAAAAATAAACTAATTAAGGTACAAACTGTAATGAAAATACAAACTTTAAATTTTCTTGATAATGTTGTTTTAAACAGTAATAGTACTACACCATTCCTTGAATAATCACTGTGTGTAAAGAGAAAACTGTTTGAAAAGATTATGATTGTTAATGTCCTTTATTACGACTTAATTGTCCTGACCAAAGCTTATTTTTGGTTCAGTGCTTGCTTGTCTCGTCAATTGAAAAGAAAAGAAAAAAAAAAAGACTTTGTTTCCGATATTGGTTTTGTTCCAATCCATAGTGCAGTGGCACACTTGGGTTTGTTCATAGAGAAAGGACATAGTGAGTACAAGTGTGCAAAGATAAGAACGAATTTTAAGAAAGTTAGTGCCGACAATGCAGAGTTTCAGCATCTTTCTTAATCAACTGCTGCACATAATGACAAACACTGAAAGAGATGAACTGCTTCAAGTTCTAATGTCACTTTATAAGCTCTTCCATGGAATTTCCTGCAAATGTCACCATCAGTTTCAAGTCATGCACTTGAGGCTTAATATTCCTAATCAGAACAAGAGTGAAGGGTTTGACAATTATAATAGAATTTAATGGCTACATGTATATTAAGAGGTTACAATTGTTTTATTTGTAAAAATCAGAAATAATTCTTCTCTTTGGTATAAATATAAACTAAATACTTCTGGAAAACAATAAACAGATTATAAAAAATAGAGTAAAATAAAATAATGATATCGAAAATTTTAAATATAGAAAAACCTCATCAACTTAAGAAATAAAAACCTATGAGATCTAATTTAAAAAATGTCTCAATTATAAAAGTATGATTATAATATTTGTTTCATTCACTATGTGAGGATAACACTCAATCTCAATCAACAAGGATGGAATGTACTGTCTCTCTATCATTAGGATTTCTAATCTTACACTATGATGAATATTTATTCTCTCTATATTTCTTCCTCGCTTGTCTTTCTCTTCCTCACAAGTTTATTTTATATAGAGAATGAGAGAAAGACCTCTTCATAAAGAGATAAAGGATAATTAATGTTTGTCGTATTTTTAAAGTCAAGATACTTTGAAAATATTATCACCAACTTTCTAGGCTGAGTTTCAAAGAGATATAATTTCAAGACTTTGAAATGACTATCATTAAATATACTCAATGGATCAATTACCAATATTCATTGGTCATGATCTTTCACTAAATTAAGTAGAGATTTCCAATAAATATATATATCAAATGTCATTATTTCTAGAATTTTCAACACACCTATTGTTGTTGTTAATTGTGTCTTGAGACTATATCATGAATAGTTTGATAACGGTCTCGCTTCATAATTAGTTGGTTTTAAAAAAGTCAAACTCTCGTTAAGATAAGTTCAAGATAAACTATAAATAACTTTAATATTATAAATTTTAGATTTAACTTAACCGACTTATAAAATAAGATTTATATTCTTTATATATTATAAAATATTCTTATCTCTCATTAGAAAGTCGATCTCAAACAATGTACCTGATGTATAGTTTCTTCAATTTCATCATTGCCCCCCATAATTATTTATTCCGGGAAAATGTAGAAGTTAGGTCAGAACACATATATATTAGATAGGCAAATCAGAATTTTAGTTTGCACAGTGAATTAAGATAACTCAAAAAGAAAAATAAAAAAAATCCAATGGAAAGAAAGGTTAGGGAATCGAGTGCAACGGCCATGCATGGTGCATTAGTCAGAGGGATTTTCTTCCACTTTGGAGAAAACAATGATGAGTGGTTGTGATAAAAAAAATTCTCCAAATGGATGGACTGAAACAAAAAACGAACAAGCGTGTGGGGGACAAAGGGTTTGAACATGTGCCAGAGATTTGCCACCTTCAATGGTTCTAATGAGCATTCAAAATTCCACTCTTGCAAACCAACTATCATCTAAGCCTCCAACTCACCATTCATTGAAAAGCTGCTTTTCGATTTTCTATTACCTTTATCAACTTTAAAGTGTATGTCACTTTTCTTTTTCATAAATTCCTCACATACGGTTTAACTACATGTTCCACACACTTCCACTCACCACCACCACTTCTTTGACTTCTCTATTTAACCCATTATTTCTTTTCTCCCAAACTATCATGAATTCCACAGTTATTGCCTTTTCTTTTCTCTCTACTTCATCCAAACTCTTATAAGTAGTGCCAAACCAAACCAACCACACCAACTATCATCACAGAAACAAAACACACCTTTCTTTCTCTTTTTCCTTTTTCGTTTTCACTCACAAAACCTCCCAAACATGAATCCTGATCAGTTTCAGAAAAACAACATGTACGTAGAAACCCCAGAAGCTTTTGGTGAAGGTGGCAAAAACTTCGACGACGATGGACGTGTCAAAAGAACTGGTATACATACACACACACAAAACACATTAACTGTCACAAAACCCGACACACACATATACATATAATATTCTATACCGTATCAGTGTATAAAGTGTTTTATATTGATTTGTGATTAAGTTTTACATTGGATTTGGTGAAAAGCAAACTCTGATTACGGTTGTGTTTGAAGGAACATGGATAACTGCCAGTGCTCATATCATAACGGCAGTGATAGGATCTGGAGTGTTGTCACTTGCATGGGCAATTGCACAGATGGGTTGGGTGGCTGGCCCTGCGGTTCTCCTTGCCTTCTCTTGCATCACATACTTCACATCTACTCTTCTTGCAGACTGTTATCGTACACCTGACCCTGTTCATGGCAAGCGAAACTACACATATTCCGCCGTTGTCAAATCCGTTCTAGGTAAAAGAATCAAACTTCACCATGTCCATGCAATTCAACTAATAGGGTAGTTTTTTAGTTCTGAAATGAGAACACTTTCTTTGACACTTGCGTAAAGAGAATGTGTTTTACTATGTTAGAGTATCACCACCCTTCTGAAAGTAGATCATCCAATCTCAAATAACTTTACTACTTTCACTTGATTTTTCCACATATGAATGAACTCATAGATGATTTGAATGAACAAGAAAACTTGTCATTAAATGCAAGTAGCACCGACTTGAGACTCTATTTGCGTAGGTGGGAGAAAATTCCAGCTGTGTGGATTAGCTCAGTACATAAATCTTGTGGGTGTAACTATCGGATACACAATAACGGCTTCAATAAGCATGGTGTAAGTAAATACTATATAAAGTAGCACATTAATTATGATGTTATCCAAACTTTGGACTGTGAGATAATAAATTGTGGTTGGTTAATCAGGGCTGTGAAAAGGTCGAACTGTTTTCACAAACATGGTCACCATGTCAAGTGCTTCACGTCAAACAACCCTTTCATGATCTTCTTTGCGTGCATCCAAATCGTGCTTAGTCAGATACCAAATTTCAGCAAGCTCTGGTGGCTTTCTATTGTTGCAGCAGTCATGTCTTTTGCTTATTCTTCCATTGGACTCGGCCTCTCTTTTGCTAAAGTTGCAGGTAAACTAGTAATCATAACTTGAACTAAAAAAACAAAGTAAAATACTATATAGTTATGATTTTCACTTTATTACATTATTTTGTTACAATGATTATATAATAATAAGAAGAAACGTATATGCATGTGTTGGTGAATGGTGAAGGTGGTGGAGATCCTGTACGAACAAGCTTAACTGGGGTGCAAGTAGGAGTTGATGTTACAGGATCGGAGAAGGTGTGGAGGACCTTTCAAGCTATTGGTGACATTGCCTTTGCTTACGCTTATTCTAACGTTCTCATTGAGATACAAGTAAGCAACTAACTCATATTCTCTTCTTCTTATCAGACATATTCCTGTTTTGCATGCATAAACCAGTGAGATCAAATCATGTTCATATATATTTTGTAAATATAAGTAAACTTAACAAATAAATTATAGATCTATTGCATGCTTACTTGCTGGTATAGCACTAGATAACTATTGCCCATTTGTTCTTATGAATCATAATTGAATGCATGCATAATTCAAGAAAAACGTGAAAATATGCATTATATTGGCCACTTGTTTTGCTATTGACTAAAACCATTTTAGTTAGAATTGATTAACTCGATGAACTAAATTAAAAGACATTTTAAACTTATCAAATTATTTGAAAAGAAAAAAATCCTGATATGTTGACAAATTATTATTGTTAAAAGTATAAGGAAAAATAATATTTTTATTGAAATGTGGACTCATAAAAAAGATGGTGGAGAAATTTTGAAAGATGATAAAGTGGTGTTTTTGACATTCTGAAAGTAACAATTTTCTTGAAAAAATAAATTCTTTGGAGAAATGAGAGATACACAAACTTATGTAGGATCCTAAGGAGTTCTCTTAATATAATCTGGAAAATGATTTATGCACAAAATATTCATAAAAAAACTCCTGATTTACCCCTATAATTACAATAAAAGTTATAGATTTATAGGTTATAAGATGTGATAAGAGGAGAGAGAATTAGAAGAAAAAATAAGTATTTAATAGATGTATCATTTTATGTTATATGTTTTATAATTAACCGTTAACGAGTTAGTTGGGACAAAATATCATATATAGCATTGGCACGTTTTTTGTCAAGTGCAACAAGTCATTACTTATCCATTAAAGTGGTAGAATCTATTATAGATAGAAACTAAAGATTCTTAATATTTTTTTATCTATTTTTTAGCGGAAAGCACTCAGTATAATGAATGTCTTTTTAACCAAAAAGTCATTATACTATGATGGGAAAGATGCCAAGTCAAACTATTGTTATCTTCGCATGGATGTTCGGCGTTTATTCGTAAACATTTACCACTTGCCTGTAGTTAGTGCATCACTAAAAGGAATCATTAATACTGTTTATGAAAAAGTAGTAAAAAAAAATATCTTGATCGTTGTTGGAGATATCACGTCAAATAAGTTCGAATTATAATATATAAGTATTTCATTAAAGTTGGGCTAAATATAAATTTATTTCCTAAAATTGTTAATGTGAACATATTACTTACCCTTTGGCAAAACAAATCTGACACAAAATTATCTGTTGGTGTTTGTGCATGTAGTATAAGACGAATTATCTGCTTGTTTTCTACCTATCATTAAGGGTAGGTGATGACATTTTGGTTCCACCCCATCAAATTGGGGACTAAATGTATAATTGCAGGATACACTGAAATCGAGCCCTGCTGAGAACAAGGTCATGAAAAGAGCAAGTTTGATTGGCATCATGACTACAACCTTGTTTTATATGCTATGTGGCTGCTTAGGTTATGCAGCATTTGGCAACGATGCACCAGGAAATTTCCTCACTGGGTTCGGCTTCTACGAGCCATTTTGGCTCATAGACTTTGCTAACATCTGCATAGCCGTGCACTTGGTTGGGGCATATCAGGTAAACGACTAGAGTCGAACATATTTCCTACTAGTGAGTTAGTTCAACGGCATACGTGTATTTTGTTCATGGATGGTGTTTTTTTGTCAGGTTTTCTGTCAGCCCATATTTGGGTTCGTAGAGAACTGGAGTAAGGAAAGGTGGCCCAACAGCCAATTTGTTAATGGGGAGCACGCAGTGAACTTCCCATTGTGTGGAACCTTCTCTGTGAACTTTTTCAGGGTGGTGTGGAGAACAACATATGTTGTCATCACTGCTTTGATAGCTATGCTGTTTCCATTCTTCAATGACTTCCTAGGATTAATTGGTTCACTGTCCTTTTGGCCATTAACCGTTTATTTCCCCATAGAGATGTACATTAAGCAGTCAAACATGCAAAAGTTTTCCTTCACATGGACATGGCTCAAGATCTTGAGCTGGGTTTGCTTGATTGTTTCGATTATTTCAGCAGCTGGCTCCATTCAAGGCCTCGCTCAAGATCTCAAGAAATACCAGCCCTTTAAAGCTCAGCAATAATTATTTTCTGTCACTTTTTAATAACTGTAAGCATGTGAATGGGGATAATGTATTGTTATCAAGTGCTTATAAAAGAATGAATATAACACCTATTTGCACTGTATAAATGTCAGGAATAATTCCAAAATGTAAGAAAGTCATTTAATGCAGCAATCTACATACAGTACATGCATAATATATACCCACTCGATTCAGTGGAGTATGCACTGGGCTTGTATCTACATTAAACGCATTTAAATAGCACAGTACAAATTCTGGACTGAGGAGACTCATTCACTAACTGGTCAAGAAATCCTGTAATGTCACAAGCATAATGATGAAGTTGCTATGGACAATTATCCCTAACCATGATTCACAAGTCAGTGGAAAACAATCTAACCTTCAAATGGCAAGACCAATCCCAGTGGAACCAAGCATTCTAACAAACTCCATTCTCAACTGTCATACATATATTCCATGTCAATCAAATCCAATTGATGTTTCCAACAACTATTTTGCATGTATATTTCCGTCAACAATATAAATAGAAGAATTCAGTAAAACAAATCTTAATACGGTGCATTCAGGCTACATGGTAACTTATGCTTAGGTATAGTACGCGAAAAAATGGTGAAAAAATAAGGGGGTTAGAAGAAATAGGTGGGATATAGAAAATTGTCACAGAAGAATTGAATAAAACAAAATTTAATATGGTTTGGTATATGAGAATTGATGAAGCGGAGAAGGAATACTACCTTATCGTATCTGTTGCTTTTTAAGAATTATGTCTTATGTACATAGAATACGAAACATTTAATGAGTAAAATATTTATATTTAAATTAAAATGTCATTATTTAATCGCTTGAATTTTGATGTCCGCACCACTAGTAACGGGTATTAAATTAGATACGTATACATTTGATAAACTCAAATTCTTTAACATTAACAGAAATAGTTATCTTGAAATCAAATTTAGATTAAATTATTAATATATTTAGATACTTTAACTAAATTTGATAATTTAAATTAACTTTCTAAAATAAAAAATTCGAACATGTTTATTCTTTTTCTTACTTTTTCTTATTTTTCGACAGACAAATTATTTTGACCCTAAGAAAAATGTGTCTCCCACCTTTTTATTTACCAACCAAACAGCAAAGAAATAAACAATTACCAGAAGATGCAGCAAACAATCGATTTTGAGAAAAAATCCATTAGCAACAGGTTACTACTACAGGGAAGGCTGACGGAAACATGATTGATTGTTTCTTAAATAAAACAACTTAAAAACATTCCCTTTCTCAGTTCTTCAACTACATTTCTCACTCAGATCTAGCTAGGCAAGGAAAAAGGGAACGCCCATGTTAGAAGAAAGTTGATTTCATGCAAAGGGGATAAAGTTTCCATTCAAAGTCGACTTCATGCAAAGTCGATTAATATATTATGTCAAAAACATAATAACATAACTCTGCATTACATAATTGTCTATATCAATTTTATTAGTATTTACGTTTTTAATTATTATCATATAATACTAAATAACTAAAAATATATTAAAATAATAAATAAAGCAAAATTATTAATAATAACAATATTTATCTTACTTTCCATTCATTTCCTCTATCTTTTTCACCTAATCCAAAATACTTCACTTTTACTCATTTTAACTTTTTTTTTTCTGTCACTCCTTCACTTGTCATCTTCTAATCCAGATAAGGCATTAACATCTTGGATCATGGTAATAGTTAAACTAGTGTATTGTGCAGCGGATCAAATGATTGTAGAGAAGAGCGATGATTGTATCTTCCTTCTTTTGGCATTGTCATATAATTTGTATTCTTGCATGTCCAAGATTAGGAGTAAAGCTACACCAATTTGCTTGAGCTAAAGATACCAAGAGACGTTGAAACCTTTGTGATAGCTTATCTTCTACAAGCCTCAAATTAGTGATCATTCACTTGTCCTAGGTTTTCTGTGGGATTGAGAAGGCTTGCACATTATGAAATCTATTAAACATAGGTTGTAACATTTTGGAAAAGTCAAACCAAATAAATGCACATAGAAGCACAACGGGGGCATAGTCATATTTCTATAGGATAATATTTTACAATTTATACCACATGCCTACTAAACATTAAGACAGGAAGAAAATTAAGCAGAAAAGCTCAATTACAACTTCCAGACTAAAGAAACAAAATGTATTAATACATTACCCAAATAGCGTTCAACCAGACTCCCTCTCACTCATGACAAATGCCTGAATAAGACTTTGAGCTGCATGAGTCTGCTCTGGGGTTCCAGATATTATAATTTTAGTTTCCACAGCTCCAGGCTTTGGATCAGTTATAGTAATATTTGCATCAGAGATCTGTGTAGATCACATGGTAAATGTCAAATTCGTAAAGAATTATAGAATGATATCATCAATAATCTCACCATCCAACAAATTATGTTCCAATTAAAAGGGGTTAACAATATTTTCATTGTTCTTTTTTACTGCTATCATGTTGTATTGGATTAGAGACTAGGATTTCTTTAACTTGAATGGCTAACGGGCAGAAAAATGGGCAATTTCTCACATTAAACAATGAAAGGATTCAGTGTATCAAAAATGTAAATCATCCAAAGGACCAAGATCGCTTAATTTTAAAATAGATGGACTTAATTGCCTAAAAAACCTAAAGGGACCAAAATCACTCAATCCAAACTAACAACAACAACAAAAGTCTTGTACCAAAAAGGGATTTCAGCTACATGGCTACACATGGAAGACTTGAGGGTCCAAAAATGAAAGTTTGTCTTTTATCCCTGTAGTTTTAAAAGGGGTCCCTTTTCGTGCTCCTTGAGCATTAGTAAACTCAAACGTATGCAAGAAAGTATTGGTGCGGTGTGGATTCATGTATGGCCAAGCGGCTTATTTAAAGTGTAAAGCACTAAAATCATCTAACACCAAAATATAACCACTAGGTCTAACCATCAGATAAAATCTATAAAATTAACACTGATAATGATCAGATGCAGAGGGTTCACCTGAAGTATTTGTTTCAGGCATTCACCATCTTCCCCACATATTACAGGCACCATTGCTCGAGGAACAACTACTTCAACAGTGGTACTTGTGATAATTGGTTGGCTCCCCCTGCAAGGGAGAAATAACCTCAGTATTGAGATAGAGAGAACAAAAGACAATTTGAAAAATAAAATGAAAATAATGAAGAAAACAAGCTTATTGACAGGGATGATGTGATAAACTAGACACACCCTGCAAATCCTGAAATTCTTCTGGGAGGACCTCCTGGATAGTCTGGCAAGCCAATGCGTGAGCCACCTTCAAGTACCCCCTAGAAATCAGACATCCAACACAGGTAGGCATATCAGTGCATAAAGAGAGCTTTTATAATACATTATGGATTCTCAGTTCTCAGAAATCCAAACTAAATGTTGCAATGTCATTCCTTCTTAAACTTTACATTTGGAAGATACAGACCAGCTAATGTGGCCTGGACACTTGGATGTTAGTCCAAAGTCCAGTCTTCTACTCTTCTATTTACAGGTATTTATCTGAACAAAGCTTATATCAGCCTCTGGCTGAAGCCTGCCTAATGCCCCCAAATAAAAAATAAAATTTCTGCCAGGTATTGATCTGTGTTGCAACTCCTTGGATTGTAAATAAAACAGACTTAACATTTATTATAACTTTTAAAACTGTAAAAGAAATTATTTAATTTTGTTTGTATCTCTTTAGAAATTATGCAAGTCACAATGGAAAGAAAATATTTTATAAAATAAGCAGCTTTAAACAGTTCAGAATTAAAAAGTAATACATACCTTCACTTCAAAAAAAATAAGTTTTATCGAATATATTACAATTACATGAAATCATAAATTTTCATTTTGAAGCCAACCAAGCCTGTAAGATCACTCCTCCCTCCCTAATCCATTTCAATTTTGATTTTAACAACACCAACTTGAACATCTAGCCCAAGTGTTTGATGGTAATTTAAATGACATGCAGATACAGTAGTGTTTAAGCCAAAATTGGTACAAAAAGATAGCAAGAGTCCAATACCTGAGAACCCCAAGGCTTCCTTTCCGATATGTGAGGAGGAATGCCTGGTCTATGTATATTATTCAAAAAGGGAGGGCGGTCATCAAGATGAAAACCCGCATGAGGAGGTGGAGGACCCAGGTCAGAATACATCCCAGGAGGTGATAGTCCCCGCCTTCCTAAATAAGGTGGGAATGGAGGAAGTTGATCCATAAATAGAGGATTGGAAGGATAATTGACAGATGGATGTGAATCACGAAAGAAATGATGCTTTAATCTAGTGGTTATTTGCATAAGAGCATCATGCACTGCCTCAATTTCTCCATTTACCTGTCAGAAAACAGAAAAAACATTAAATAGAATTAGAGGGTAAAAAAAATGTCTAAACTAATAAACACCAATCACCAAGCATGTGTGGTTCCAATTAATGAAATTAATGTCAGTACCATGAAATCAACAAGTTAATCCGACTGCTCATTTTGAAAACTACAGGAATTCACAGTATGACCGTATTCACTGTAGTTTTCCCTGCTAAATCTCAATTGTTCTATTCTGTTATAAATTTATGAATCCAAGGAGTAGTTTTATTAAATCATTAAATAATATCAAGATATAATATAGCAACATTATTATGTAAATAACTGGAATAACTACACACCAAGATCAAACTCTAAAAACTGCACCTGAATTACTTCTTCATCCTCTGAAGCGCACTTTGGAACCTTATCCTTTCCTAATATACGGATATGGGCCCCTGATTTCTTCCTCATTTCAGTTATGATGGAACCACCCTTGCCGAGGAGACAACCTATTTGATTGGAAGAAACAAGAAACCTTGCTAACATAGTATGTTCTTTGGCATCAGGTATAGGCTTGGCTATTCTAGTTTGCACACGAAATACAGCCTCTTGCACAGGGGATACTCTATCATCTGGGTGCTGCAAATATTAATCTAACTTAAATGAAAAACAAACATGGTTTCATAACAATAACTCAGATGAGAAAATGGAAAACTCAAACCATACCGCTGGACCAGATATAACAATAACACAGTCCTCTGAATCTGGAGGGCTTTCTACAATCTTGATTTCACTTAGGGTCTCTTGCTGCAGTGCCTTTATGATTGTTCCACCTTTACCAATTACATTTCCTACCCTTTCCACAGGACACAGTAAACAAAAAGTAAGCATTTCTTGTAGAGGTCTCGTGCGACCGTGAATGGCACCTTCATGAAACTTGGAAATCAATTGAGGGGCTGAATGAAAAACAGAAATATCATGGGCAGTAGCAAAAGGTACTCCTTGACCACCAAAAGAACGGCTGTGTGATGGGAATTGTCCAGATGAATGAGAAGGCCCATTAAAATTAGTGGACAATTCATGATCCCGTGGTGGATTTTCCAATAGCTGATGAGAAACAGATTGAAGAGCTTTCCTGACAACATCTACTCCTCCCGAGATCTACACCATAGCATAGTAATAATAACAAATAAGCACTAACATGTAACAGGTCTTATAATGAGTAATAATAAGAAATAAGCACCAACATGTCAGCTATACAGCCCTTTTCTGCACATCAGCCTCAGATTATGTGTAATTCAAAAATGCATAGGATGTCAAGTATCAATCAAATTAACTTCAGGTTCAAAACGTTAATTTAATAACATTTGACAAATCAGACATTCCAGCCAACCCGTTATCCCTTTTCAAATTAGTGTCACAAACATCTCTACCTGAACTATCTCATCAGAAGCTGATGCACACGCTGGAAGTTTGTCTTTAGGAAGGATCCGAATATGTGCCCCACTCTCAGCTGCCATTCTCTTAATCACACTACCACCCTTTCCTAGAAGGCATCCAACTTGAGTAGTAAGAATAAGTAACCTAAAAACAAGGGAAGAAGATTTATTACTTTCCTCGTCCCCTTCACTTGTCTCCTCTACTCCCTCAACCATTCTCTCAAAAACTAGTGATATAGCCTTCCGAATGGCTGAATTCCCCTTCTCACTAGGAGAATCTTCAACGATAACAGAACTTTTATCTTCTTTCTCTTCATTACCATCACCATCACCACCATCCTTCTCATCCCCCTTCCCCTCGTTTCCAGCATCATCATTGTTAACCTCCCTTACCTGCTCTGCATGATCTCCTTCAGTTTCTTTATCAGAACCTGAGATAGTGATAACCCTTTCATCACACCCAGGTATAGCTTCCTCAATCTTGACCTTCACACCAGTTTCTTGCCGAATTTGTGAAATGATGGCACCTCCTTTGCCAATAACACTGCCGATTCTTGAAACGGGACAGAGCAAACGGAACACGGCACTCCCTGGAGAAACATCCAACGAAGAAAAACCACCGGATGATTTTTGGCGTTTCCCTTTCCCGTTGGGCTCTGCATTTGGCCTCTTGGAAGACGCCATTGGAACTGACACAAGTCCAAAACAATGACAACACTATTCTACATCAGTTTAACGCTGATTAACAATATTATAAAGATGTAACTACAAATGACAAAGTGTTAATAACATATCCTGTGAAATTATTCAATCATAGGAGTCTGTGAGGTGAGGTTATAGAGTTAACATAAGAAAATAAAAGGCGAAGAAGAACAAGAAAAATTACAGTGTCAATCTAGGTATGTTCCCCACCTTCCAGAACCCCGCCGAAACAAAACAGCGACGGCGTCGATGACGAACGGCAGAGAACGACGGAAATGTGTTGCCAAACAATTCTCTCTCTGCCTCTGCACTGTGACCTAAGCAATCAGTAAGCTCTTGCAAGTTAAAAGTGCGAACGGGCCACTTCTAATCGTAGAGCCCAAAATCGTTTAATTGGGCCACTTCTACTTTTGGACTCTTTCTTCGTGCACCTCCTCCATATGTTCTTCTGTCATCCCATATAAAACATGAAAATACATTTTTATCCTTATTTTGTCACTCCCATAGAGTAGCTTCCAGATTATGTAATCTGGATACGTATTTTAAAAAAGACTTCCAGATTATGTAATTCGAAAACTAATCATACTTATTAAAAAAGGCTTCTGGATTATGTAATCCGTAAGCTAATTACGAATTTGAAAAAAACTTTCAGAGTATGTAATCCAAAATATTATAGAGAGATATTTTTAAAATACAAAAATTTATGGAGGTGAGAGAAGAAGATATGGAGTGCAGGAAAAAACAGTCCTACTTTTGGTTGCTAGATATTTTGCCCAACTGTTTGTAAATTTATTTTGGCTGCTTCTTCTGTACTTCAATAGTTTCTTCTCACACCCATAAGTTTTATAATCCACTTATGAAAAAAGTTAAAATGTTTGAAGGTCTAGTTGCAGAAATATGTTTGTTTATGGAAGTGTTAGTGCATGAAGAGACTCTGGCGTTGTTGGTTATTGTGTTGCTATTGAGTTGTCTTCGCATCATGGTGACTGTGGTAGTTGAAGGTGATTTTTTAAGTTGTTTTTCGTTTATGCGATCTTATGATATGGTTTTATATATATTTTGAATTGTGTAATTCAATTTAATTTTTGGATTAAACAGTTCATTCTCGAATTTAGTAAAATGTTTTGGATTAATAATGCAAGTTTATATCATAGATTTAGGAACTAGATTTTTATTGTCTAATCAGAAGCTATACATTTCAATTATTTGAAAGCTAATTTATGATCTCAAAGTATTTTTCATATTTGTAAAATCAAAAAATAATTTCAAAAAAACACACTCTGAATTAAATAATTCAAAAGTTTTTCTTACATAATCTACAACCTCCATGATTAAATAATTTGAAAAGATGTTGCTAATATCTATTTATTTCTTATTTTTAAATATTTTCATTAAATGGATCAATTAAAATTTTCAAATTTTTAGTTTATATAGAAATACTTTAATTTTTATTACACAAACAAATATTGATACATATTACATTCATATTAAGAGAGAAGTGGAATAGTGTAGATGGAAAGGAGAAAGAAGAAAGAGTTAAAAAAAGGGAGAGAAAAAAACATAAAATTTTTGTACAAAATCTTAATATTAAATAAGGAAGGATATAGGACAAAATCTGATCATTTATCACTTCAGCTGTGAATATATATATATATATATATATATATATATATATATATATATATATATATATATATATATATATATAAAAAA
>Ga0123342_1001430_pt1 | contig 40115 bp, 18 predicted proteins | sample Turbeawhitnodule_FD_89960 | JGI IMG/M metagenome (GOLD analysis project Ga0123342, IMG submission 89960) | Root nodule microbial communities of legume samples collected from Mexico - Turtle bean Mexico white nodule | ecosystem: Host-associated > Plants > Roots > Nodule | place: Mexico: Nepantla...
AGGATAGTTGTATTTTACCAAAATACCCTTAGACATGCATTTTATTAAAATATCAAAATTAAATATTACATAAATTTATTTATAATTTCAAAAATATTTAATTATACTATTAATAACAACATATAATTATAAATAATGAAAATAAAAAAATAAAAAAATTATAATATTAACAAAATATATATAGTTATATAAAATAATAAATAAATATAATAATAAATATTATTTTCATAAATTTTAATATATTTAATAATTTTATTTTAATTTAACACAAAAATAATTTCTATTATATTTATTAATTTTTTATTATAAAATATAAGTAATTATGAATATTATATATTAAAAAATTAATTAATTCTAACCTACACACAAAAAGAATCCTAATTCATTATTTTAATAACAAGGACAAATTTGTAAACCATCCTCACAAATCCACTCTATCATTCCAATCCAAACAACCTCACATATCCTCACTCATCCTCACAAATTCACTCCCTCCCCTCCTCAAAAATCCCCTCCTCAATCTAAACAGAGCCTTACACTTTTGCATATCCCTAGTAGAAGTGTTAAGGTAAATTGTATTAGTCTGTTAAAAGAAGAAAAATATCAAAATTTGGTCACTTAAATATCTGTGTCAACATTATACTAACACTGGGATTACATACTACTAATTAGAAAATGAAAATAAGAAGAAATCAAAGTTAAATCAATTTCTTTTCTAATTAAATATTATAATTTTTGACAAATATTATGACAATTGTGTGTGTGACTATATGTAAGTTCAGATTTAAGTTAATAATATAGTAATCAAGGTTAATATTTAACAATATTTCTTGTCTTCCAAATAACCTAACATAATGTAATGTTATTTTACTTTCAAGAACAATTAAAATAATATACAATATTTTCTTTCATTCTTTACGACTCTAAGTTAATTCTAGAGCATAGTGTTCTAAAATATTAGATTCTGAAATCAAAATATAATAAATAAATTATATTTTTTTTAATCAGAAAAATAAATTATTAATTAGCATGATAATTTTATATCAGAAAATATTTATGCTCTTCCTAAGAATTTCTCATTAACATTGTAACATAATATTAACGACCATCTATCAGGACTCACTTGTTCAATCGAAAAACCAAATGAAAAATATATTTTTAAATGTTATTTAGATATTATTTTATTTTTCTTCAGAAGTAAATAATGTAAAATATTTTTCATTTTCTATATAAGAAGCTACTTATTTAAAAAAAAAAATTATTCTTTATTATTGATCCTTAAACCTAAATATTTGATTTTTATGTGTATTGTAAACATTAAAAGCTTTTAAAATAGATTATTTATAGTTTGTAGTATTATTGTAGTATTAAATTTAATATTATATTATATATAATATAATTAATAGTATTATTTTATTAAATAATATTACCTCAGGACCCATTTTCAAAGCAGAAGATACTTTTGTGGCTGGAGACATTGGTCTTTATTTAAGAATCATAATGAGTTTTGTAACTGTTTTTGTTGTGTGGTGAGAATTGAGAACAGAAACCAAGAATGTAATTGAATCCTTAAAACCCTTTCATGTGATGTCTGCTGCCACACTTAAAACACTCTTTTCCACTTTCCCTGTTAGCTCATCCTTACATTTACCTTATTGCCCTCCATCTTCTTCTTTATCATTCCATTTTTCATGCCTTCATTTCTACTCAATTTTACCATTTATATATGTTTAGCTCATTTGGAATTTTGTTCTCAATACTTTACAAAATATTTAATTTTTTTACAATTTTAGTCTTTTAATTCTTAATTATCCCTAGTTTTTTTATTTTTGTCACGATACAATGAAATTAGAAAATCATTTTATACTTATTACTAAGATTCTAGTAGCAACATGATGAAATATAATAATTCTCTTAAACTTGAAAATTGAACAGAGTTACCGGTAATTAAAATTTAAAGATAAATTTTTAAAAAAATAGTTTTAGAACTAAAATTAAAGATGATTACAAGTTGAGGGATAAAAAAATTAGAGTTCAAAATTACAAATTTTGTAATAGGTACTGGTATGGGCAAAACAACCAAATTCATGTCATGGCCCACACGATTGGGTCCAACCGATGATGTCCATATCCAGATGGACTGACCGACATTTTCGGTTTGTTAACGCTCAAACCAAGATCAGTAAAACTAAACTATTATTGAAAATTAGATAATATACTTTTAAGTACGACCCATCTCACTAGTCAGATACAACAAGATGAATCCATTAAAATAATATAAATATTACATATTCTAAGAAATTATTTATTTATTATGATAAAAAAATTGTTACATATTTGCTGCCCTTGACGTCGTCAGTGAACAGGGAAAAAATGAACTAAGTTGGGATTAAAAAATATAATGACTTGAGGAAAAAAAAGTATTTAAACCTAAATTTAACTTACTCAATATTTAGTGATTTGGTAAGGGACTTTAAAATTTAAAATATAACTTCAAATGTATAAAAAATTAATTATTTTAATTAAGTTATTTTTCTTTAAAATATCTGGTTTAGATAAAAACACTAAATTTATTTTTGTTCCTTGATCTTTGGGTATAATTTAATATTTTGATCGAAGTAAAATTTTAAATTATGAAAAAAAATGTTTAGCACAATAACTAAATACTGATAGTATTTTATTATCCATTGAAACATAAACTGAGAGAAAGAGAGGAGAATAGAGAAAGAGTGTTAATAGAGACATTGTGAATATGCAAAATTATGAAAATTTACTATGTGTTATTTCAAATTCTTTCAACTTGAAACAAAATTTCCTGTGAAGTGATTTGAATTCATATCTGAACAAGTCTTTTTGATGGGTGGTATTTTGAAAGAGAAGTTTAAGAAAAAGGAAGATGATTTTTTAATCTTTAAGCTAAAAGTTAATATATTTAGAAAAATAATTAGAGATTAAGATATTAAAGTTGTTTTTATTTTTTATTTTTTATTTTTGGGAAATAAAAATTGTATTCTCATTTTTCTTTTTCTTCAAACCTTATATATTTATTATAATAAAAGTATAGTATTAAAAAGACAACTTAGATATAATACTTTTGTTGTTGTTGATAGTTTTTTTTAATAATAGAATTGAAATTTTAAGTCAATTATCTATATGTAATAAAAGATTAAACGAAATCTTAAATCTAATTAAATAACAACACTATAACACCACTTATAGTATTGTAATTATAAGTTTTTTTTATTTACTGACAAGTTTAGAGAATGATAGACCAATAGAAAGTAGACTTTAAAGATTGTTATTATAAAATATTTTTTGGTTAAATATTTTTTGGTTAACACCATTGAAATCAAATAATCTCAAATAATAATATTACCATTTGATTTCCTTGAAATTGTTGCTACTTTATTCAGTTATGCTAGCTTCTAATTTTCTTTGATCTGATATAATTTTGGATTAGGTTATGTAGGCACTAGAAATGATTTTTTTAATCAAAATAAATAAATAAAATAAAATAAGATATTTTAGAGATCTTAATATTTTTATAAAAAAAAAATTGTATCAACCAAAATGATATAAACATGACAAGACTATATAATCAATCAGAATAAAGTTATATTATTTATCTATAATAAAATACATCCTCACAAAATAAAATAAAATAAATATTTTTATTTTTTAATAATATTTTTTTTCTATAATGACAGATGATTATTGTTACTTGCCCGCTAACTGAGATGTCAAGTTGAATGATACTAACATGAAAACTTTTATAAAGAAAAAAATATCAACCTATATCTTTTTACAACAATTGAATGAGTTTTTTTCAGTAAATAGAAATAAATGAATAAAAAAAAAATTAACAGAATAACAGTGGTGTCACTATAAACCAATCTCTGACTTTGTCTGTTCCCTTGTATAATTTTTGTTGATACGTGAGTGTGTCTCTTTGTCTCTCTCTCACCAAAGCCACGCGTGCATGTCACTGACTCAAACTCAGAACAGAACCAGATGTGAATTGTCCATGGAATTATTGGTTTTACTCACTCTTGTGCATTCTGTGTAATTCATTTTTCATTATCATACTCATCTTTTATTTCTACTTTTAATTACATAACTATCACTTATTTTTACTTTATTTCTTATTTATAAGAGCTTATAATAAGAAAAAATTATTATTTTTGCATACTTTTGGGAAAAAAATGTGTTTTTAAATAAGATTATATTTTAAAAATACATACATGCACCATTTTCCTTATTTTAATTTTTTCTAATAAATAATTCACACTTGAAGATCAGATTAAGAAAAATAAAGTAAAATGTGTAAATAAGAAAGTTTTTCTTTAGTAATTTATTTCTCCTCAAGTTTATATAGTAATGTTTATTCTAAAAAAATGTCAACTCAAAATTTTGATAATAACAGTTATTAAATTTTAATATAAAAAAATGTATATTTCATTTAACTTCCAATTAAATGAATGGAATAAGTCTATAGTCTTAAAAAGTGCTTGTTATGTTTTAAATGTTGGAATAAAAAACGTGTCTTTATTAAAAAAAATCACTATTCAAATAATTAACACCCAATATTTAACATAATAAGCACTATAATAAAATATTAAAAAAATAAATTTAAATCTAATTTAAATTTATAAAATATTCATAACCCACTTTTAATCTCTATGTTATTTTCCCCTAAAAGTCCTGTAAGATATTTTTTTTATATAAGAGATGATGGTGAAACTGTGAAAGAAGTTAGAGAAATATTCCAACTTTCCTCATGTTCATAAACTCATGTACAATCATGCATTTTTGACTTTCGTAAAATTATGAGTGATTAATTTATTTATTCTAAAATAAAATAATTTTATTGTTTTTATATTCCATATAATTTTAATTATATTCGGTATAAATTTTTATTTTAATAAGTATAAAACTACATACAAAATTTGATATTATTTTAAAATTCAGATTTTATGCAATCTTATCAACACTAAATTATTTTTTAATTAACTCTAAATTTAATGAAAAAAAAAAATTACATTGAGAATCAATGTTAATACAAATTGTGTATGTCAAATACCGAACTAACACACTATTTCTTTGATAGTATTCAAGAATGTTTAAGAATATTCAGTTTGTTGTAGACTTTTTTTTTTCTTTTCAACACGTAGAAATTTTTTAAACATGTAGAAATATTTTTTTTATAAGAATTAATTAAATTTATATATATTTTTTTAATATTTTCAAAAAAAATATAAGTTATGTAATATTGTCAGAAGATTTATAAAAACAATATTATCAAACCATAAATAATTATCATTATATTTAATTAAAAATAAAAAAAAATGATTTATTTAATATTTATTGTTTATTATAATTTAAACATTATTTTGATACTTTTTGATGAAAAATTATCTAAAAATTTGAAATTGTTACATCAAACAAATGAAATATTTAAAATTTTAAAAAATATAATACAAAATAATTTATAATACATGAGTATTCTTATTTATGGTGAGTGAATACGAGATGTAATAATAAGGAACAATGGTGATCTGCGTTCTGCCGGGTAGTTCAAGTTCTGAATGTTGGCTGTGGTGTGGCTAGTTTTTCAGCATATCTTCTTACCTTGGATATACAAACAATGTATACAACCACAGTAAATTTATATTATTTATATTAAATTTAAATAATATTATTAAATATTAACAGAAATATATGCATCCAATTTTTTATTTTTTATTTTTATCATTTATATATATTTATATTTAATACTAAAATCTAATTAACTAAATATGAATATAAATGAAAATGCACATAAATAATCTAAGTGATATATAATGAAAAATATAACCAATATAATAGTTATATATACAAATGTCATGCTATAGTAAATTTACATGATATAATAGTTATATATACAAATGTCATGTTATAGTAAATTTACAAATGTCATGTTATGTAATTTACAAAACTCATGCAATTTATATATTCAACATATAATAGTTAATTATGAATTTAGTGTATTAAAAAGTTTAATAATAAAATATAAACTATATATATATTTTTATCAGAAAAATTTAAAAGTTATACATATTAATCCGTGCCACTTACACTTAAAATACTTAGTTCATCTTATTCATTTTGTTATATGCTGATGGGCCAGTTCGTATAATAGATGAAAACCACAAACTTTGTGTGATGAAAAGCTAATTAAATAAATATAATTTTAATAAATTAAATGATTTTTTGTACTGAGTAGACAAGATACCGAACATGTCCTGTACAATTGCATGCATTCTAAGGACTACTAGATACATGTTATATATTGAAAAAAATAAAAAAAAAATATGCAAAGAAAAATTTAACCATGCATCTATATCTATATATAATCTATATATCTATATATAAAAAAGAATTTTATCACTTTACTATCATTTTTATCCTTATATTATTATCTATTTTATTATTTTATCTTAGATATTTCAATATTTTTTTAAGTATTTAATAAATAACTAATTATTATTATAATTAATTGAAAACTATTTTTATTTTTATTGTATTTTTAAAACTAATATTTTATCATTTTTGTAAAAAACATAAAAAAGAGTTACCAATTTTTAATTTTAAACGTGGAGTAGTTTATTAAACGTTTTGTCCGAAGTGAAGCAATTTTTTAATCATAATTGTTATTCTTCTTTATCATTGGATTTCTTATTCTTTATTTGTAAGATAATAGGAATGAATGGTAGCAGGGTTTAGGGTTTAGGGTTTAGGGTTTGACGGAGACCTCTGTCAACAGCATTTGGCGGACGACCATTTTTTAATGTCTCGCATGGATGATCTGGATGGAGATGTGAACGATGAACAAAATAACTTATTCTTTTCCATTCCTATTGCATTCTTCTTCACGGATCACTCATTCTTCTCGTCACAAATGTGGCATCAAAGCTTCTCCAAATTTGCCAATAGAATTTTGAGTCTATGATTTCTGATGCAATCTTTCTCGCACGAGATAGGAAAGATGTTCGCTGCATTATGGAAGATTGAGTTTTCGTAACTTGGATTTGCAATGGTAACCTATTGTTGATCTCATCTTTCGCAACCATACCTTTAAAGTCATTGCTGTCTAGGAGGCGGTGCTCACACTCTCTTCTTGACAAGTTCGTTTTTTATTTCTCTTTATCAAAATGATAATTCTTTCATTTTCTTTTATTTATTCGTTCCATTAAATTAAGAATTATTTATAAATATAAAATATTGAATCATTCTTAATCTACTTAAAATACTTAATAGTTAAACTACTTAATTTGAAACAAGACTCTTAACTAGTGTTAGATTTACATCATACATATACATACAGTGAATTTTAAAATTATAAATATTAATTCATTATCGTTGAGGGTTGAAAGACTATTCTAAAATGTGCAAGCTAAACCAACAATATTTTGTCACTAGATTTTGAATTAATTTTTAATAAATTACAATTAACTAATTTATAAGTTATATTATTATATATATACTTTAAATTATTTTATACTTACTTATATATAAAGAGGATCTTCCTCTTAACTTACATAAATTTTTTTCTTATATCAATATTTAATTTGATTACTGTAATATTAACATTGCGTTATTTTCTATTTTTTCTAAAATATATTAAAACAGTTATTAGAAACTGTTTTGAATATAGAATATCAATTTGAATTTTTAGGATTTTATCACCGTTTTTTTTGTGTCTTCATTCTTTCTCACTTTATCTCTTTTCTTCCTCAAATGTCTTGAAACCCAATAACATGACTTTCATGCTCTCTCTGTTTCTCTCATACATACGAATATATATAAATCTATATTTTATTTAAATAAATATAAATATACATATAATATAATAATAGTAAAAATAAAAAATACGGATGCACATATTCTCGTAATCAATAACAATTTTAGGAAAGAGAAACTTATTTATTGAAAAAAAAACTTCATTTTCGTTAATAAGAATAGTTTAAGTTTACTAATTAGTGTTGTCCACAATACATTAAAAAAAAGTTACATTCTTTAAGTTTCCAATGTAATATATATTATTAATAAAGTTAGTTTCATAAAACAACTAACCTCTTTTATCTATTAGTTAGTTCTTTTAAATAAATAAAAATTATTTTAATTAAAAAATTCAAGTACAATCTCTAAGTCTTGTCAATTTAAATTAGTTAAATATATACTTAAAACTTTAATAAGTTACCTCTCTTATACACATTCTCTCATTTTTATGATAACTGTAATTTAAATTTTTAATATTTTTTAAATAATATTATTGATATGAAGCATTCATTTCACCATTTTAAATGGTGAAATCTCTTCTCCAAGCTAAATTTTCTTAAATTTGCACCATTTGAACACGAGACCTTATTTAAGGGAATCAGGTTTAGTACTATTTTCCTCCCTCATGAATCACCCAATTAACAACATTGTCATAATATTAAATTTTATTATAATGTTTTAAATATAGATGAATTAAATACTCTAAAATTAAATTTAACTTAAAAAATGTTCAATAAAATTATCCTAAAGTATACCATAATAATAATTTAAATGAATTAAACTGAATTTTATCATAATGAATAAATTAAATTAAATTGTTTTAATTTGTTTCAATTATTTTAATTACTTAAATTTCTATCTATAAACATGTTATTTTAAAGTATATTTTTCAATCCCATAAATTAAAATTTAATTTATTCTGGAGATAATTTTATTTCAATTTTTTTAAAATAAACTAATGACAATTGAGTTTAAAATTTTAAAAACAATTTATTTTAATTTGATTTGTCATATTAAACCTTAGCCCTACCATGAACCCCATGGTAAAAACCACCCATTCCCACTTATACCTATTAATAGTAAGTCAAGAAATGAGTTTCAAGAAATGGGATTCTCTTCATGGCGTGGAATCGCAGTGAGGAGTTCTCTGTCACCATTGTTATGGTTTTTGGAAAACCTTGTTCCTTATCTCAAGCTTGACTTTGGGAAACATGAATTTGGAGTTCAAAGGCCTGTGACAACAGTGCTGATAGGTGCCACTGTTGCATGGTGTGGATTTGACCATCACAATAAAAGAGATAAGACTAAGATTTCAGATAGGGAAAAGATTGTACGGGGAGATGAAGCACGAATTGGAAAACAAAAAGAAAACCTTATTAAAATGTTAGTATATCTATGTTTTCTTGTCCAGTGGATTCATGTCAAGGTTTTCCATGCATTTCTGGTGTGGAGAAGTTGCAAAAGGGTTAATTTAGTAACCTTTTTTGATATTAAAAAACAGAAGCAACTAGCAGGTGAATCATGATTACCAAAATCTCAGGCATACCAATGAGTAGTCACTTCTCTGCTTTTGTATACAGTCCAAACCAAACTGCTAATGGCAGTGATCAATTAATGCCCTAGTTTTAGTTAAAGTCATGTACTTTTCTGTCCTAGATCTCTGTCAAACCCTGTACAACTACAGTTATACTGTTTGCTCCCAACTCCTTAAAATAATACTTTTCTCCAACTCAAAAAAACATCTATAAACACTGATTAACATCAAACTTCCCCTATTTATTGGCTAAATGAAACTAGACCTAACATATGCACTAGAGAGTCTGAGAAAGTAGAGACACTGATAAATGCAACACATAAATATTAACACACTTTATGTATAGTGAAGACTAGTATATTTGACAAATTATTCTCTCACCTTACCAAACTAATTTGATCTAAGCATTTATCACGAGAAGATGCATACATATGTTCATGTTGGATCAGTAGTAGAAGTGATGGTTCAACTGTTCAAGTATACCAAATATTTTTCCAATAAACAAAATTACTGGAACAGTTGCATATTTATGGCAAATAGGGTAGTGTCAAGTATAGTCCAATATAAGTACAAGTAAAATAACATATATGAATTTGCTGCACAATTTTTCAAGTATTAATTACCTGATAATTTGGGTTTGAAACTGGTTTCAGAAGAACACGTACTCAAAACCCGGGATGCATAGGTTATGTATGTGCATGCAAGAAATTAAATAGGGAGTAATAAACTGAAGAATGTCCCTGACCCACTACTAATTATGAACTTAGACCAAAATTAGCAACAACAAAAGACATTACTACTAATGTAATTGCTTTTAGCTGTAAAGTATATTTATTTTATTCTGAAGAGCCTACAAAAGGCAAGGGGACAAAAAGAGGATTACATGGAAGGAGATAGTGCCAATATTTTAACTTGACATGTGTGGTCACACTCATTGTAGCATTCATGCAAGACAACCAATCAATTTATCCACAGCCACACCTTTTGCTTAAAAGAAAAGCAATGCACCCCAAAACTAATTATACTAACAAATCAATTCTTCCATCGGAATACATATAAGAAGAAAAAGAATCATACAAAGTGTGAATAGAAAACATGGCACAACCCATATATGACTAATCTCTTAAGGTAGGCATATATGAAACTACTCATTGAAAAAATCCTAGTTGAAGTCATGAGAGGTTGAAGCAGAAAATAGAGAAAGAAAAATAATCTGGGTTAGCAGAAAGTGGGGTGAGGTGGGAAAAGAATTGGAATGAGAAAAGGGAAATTAAAGGATCAGAAAAGAATTGGCCGTGATATTAGCTAAGCATCATTAGTGTATATAAAAAAAACAAGGAGTTGACAGGTGAAAAGATTGACCTGCGTCTCCTCCATGCACCCTTTCGTTTTACAGCAAAATAAATTAAGATTACAGTGATTAGATTCTCCTTGTCGCTTATCCCCATCTCCTATGAAACCGCACTTCACATTGCTACCATTTGAAAAGCCTACAAAAAAGAAACACAGACAAACCCAACATAGGCCACAGACCCCAAAAACAGAATTAAACCACCATATCACTGTCTAACCACATCACTAATCAACACTATAACTCATCTATGATCTATGATTAGTTTTACTTCTCTCTCCTTTTTTAGCACCCATTGCAATTGAAATTAAGTTCAATTATATTTCCAATTTAAGTTTAAATTTGAAGGTAGACACTAGCCAGCCAGCTATATAACCAGCTACTCTAGCTCAAACATATTATATATATATATGATAACAATAATAGGTACTGGTCTAGAAACTAGAACTAGAAGTCATGAGAGTGATGGTACATTGAAGGGTCACATCCACCGCCATGCGAGCCATGACGGTTCATGGCTTCCCTCTGGCTGTTATCATCGTCACCTATTTGCGGCGTGGCGCCGAGGTTGAGATACACCAGTCTGGAGTCCAAATTGCTGCTGCTGTGCTCTTCGCTCATTGGTGGATAGATAGCAGAAGAAGTGTTGCTGTTGTTAGTGTTGTCGTTGGTGTTGTTAGCATGGTTGTTGTTGTTTCCTTCTTCACGAGACAAAACGAGCGCTGCAGATTGCACCAGCTCCAAGCAGAGCCTGAGCTTGTTGGGCTCAATGTGGGTGAGACCAGGAACTGCCCCTTTGAAGAGGAAGTCAGAGGTTAGGGTTCTGAGGATGTCTAACGGGGTCACGCCGTCTACCGTTCGCACATTCGGGTCAGCGTGGTGGTCCAGCAACACCGCCACCATCTCCGGGGACACCATCTCCGCCGCCACGTGCAGAGGAGTCTTCCCGGCCGGACCGGCCGGGAAGTTGACGTCCGCCGCGCCCAGCTCCAGCAGCGCCTTCACCACCTCCCTGCTGCAACTCTCCACGGCGTAGTGCAACGCCAGCGCCTCGTCCAGGTTCAGGCCCTCCCCCATGACCATGAGCTTCACGAGCTCCACGTCGGAGGAGTCGAGCGCGCGCCTCATCCGCCGGATTTTCTGGTCCTCCATGTCGGCGGCTCCCAGGTCGGGGTGCTGGTGCGGGTGTCGGAGCGGCAGCATGGAGCGGCGCGCGAGGGAGGATTTGAGGCGGAGCTCCTCGATCTTGGCGACGACGTCGATGGGGAGGTGCTTGGCCAGCACCTCCGGCGGAAGACCCGACTTGGCCACCAGGTGGGAGCACGTGCTCCACAGCTGCTGCATTTCTTGCTTTCGAGACGCTATCAACACTTTCATCACATCGTCGATTGAGGCTTTCTCCACCATGCTCGCAAGTTGTTTCTGTCCATCAACAACTTCAAACTGTAAGTAAGAGTTTAAATGCAAAATTTAACTCATCTTATTTTTCTATAATTATTTAACCAAAATTCTACTTATCCTATTATTATATTAATGCAAAAAAAAATAAAAAAATCTATAACCATTTTTAGAGGAGAGAAACAAGAAAAAGAAAAAAAATGAACTGCCCTACCCATTTGAAGTTAGCTTATATAAGCACAAGTTTAAAAAATAGAGAAACTGTATGAAGAGTTGGAGAGTTTCTACACATTAACTTCTGAATTAGTTAATTTCTACTTCTGGATAAATTGATTTTGATTTTTCTTGTTATCTTTTAATCTACAATGTGATTATATAGAATTTCAGAAAATATATTATGCTAATATTAACCCATGTTTGGTAGAGTGGGGAGGATGAGAAATAATTAATTTTGTTGTTTGTCTCAGGAAGAAGAGAAGAGGATGAGAAAAAAATGGCTTGTGCCTTCTCTTATTTATCTTAATCTTTGTTTTTTTTATCTATTTTCTTCTCTCAACTTATTTCTTCTTCATTTTCATCCTTTTATCTTTCCTCTAAATCAAGCATATAATTAATGTTAAATTTTACTGTACAAAGTATCCTTGATGTTATAACTTTAATAGCAGAACGATGTTAAAAATATTCAGTAAATTATGTGTGAGCTTTAAATAATTATATGGTTGGCAGTGAAAGTGTAAAAGAAATAGAGGAAATCATCGTTTATTTTTGTTTAGTTTCTTGCTTACAAAGCTCTTGATTTAGCTAGAGGTTTAACTTGGTGAAACATTGTGTAATTTGGTTCTGAAAGTAAGAAATAAAAAAAGCATTAGAAACAAAAGCATTAGAACAAGTAATGTTTGAGGCAGACAAGGGTGAAGAAAAATGGCAGTTTTATCAGAGAAAATAGTGGTTCAGTGAGTGAGTTTGGTGAGAAGAGTTTTGGAAATTTAAACACTCCTTGCAAAGCGTGAGATTTGGTTGCAAAATGAAAAGAATAGTGGGAAGAGAACAAAATCCAAGAATAGATATTTTGCTAAAGTTATGTAAGAGCAGCAAACTCTTTTCTTCGTTTTAGTTAGCTTCTTCTCTTTTCACCCAAATGAGGAAAGGGAATGATTTTGAGTGCTGCCTGTGTGGAAGACAAGATTGATGTATATTTTATTATCTTAATTTGGGAAATATTTGATATGCATCATAAAGGCTCAAGAGTGTCTCTCAAATATACTACATGAAATCAAGTGTGTCAAGACACTAACTCATAAATATAACCATACATAAATCCATGTTTTGCCTTAATTTTCCCAAAATAATTTCAAACAAAAGAGAAGACAGCATGCAATGAATAACCTTCGAAGAACACAGTCAAAGGAACAAGCACATGAATTACTGGTATGTATGCAGTGGAACTGGGAGCAGAAGTCAACAAGGATTGCTCACACTTCAGAGAGGTAAGGTATCATGAGATCATATAAAATAAAACACAAATCTGACTCAAAAAAAAAATAACTTTCTCCATCAATCACTCATCATGGGTAACAATCTTGTAGAATCATCAAAAGGGAGTGTTAAAAATTAAAGTGAATAAAATAAAATAAAGCAGGAAAAAATCAAATAAAATATCACAAAATAGCCCTTCCCAGTTTCCAAAGACCAGACGCAGTAACAGTCCGAATTCCCAAAACCCAGACAGAGAAAAACATAAGACTGGTATTAAAGAAGCAAACACGAGCATGTTTATGGAAAGAAGTAATCATAAGAGAGAAAAATAGTTAAAAAATCATTTTACGAGTTAATTATAATTTTTCTTTTCCAAAAATGTTTATGCAGAAATTTTTCGTGAGGTAACTAACTGTAAACTACTTTTACCTGAGAAACAAACTTTGTTTTGTTATATTTGATCTCTATAGAAGTGTTTAGACATCCTAAATCGCAGGAGCAGAGAGAGAGAGAGAGAGAGAAATGAATTAACCTGAGTGAGCAATGCAAGTTGTTCAACGCCGAAGTATCTGGCGGCGGCGAGGGTGTCGAGGGCGAGATCAACGGCGGAGGTGCAATGCGTGTGCCAGCACCCTCGCTCGCCGCAATTGGGTCTGGCCTCGTGCTTCTGCGGCACGATGGAGACTTGTCCGCTGTACAGGAACTGCAGCAGCAGCAAGAAAACCTCGTAGCCGACGGAGTTCACGGGGATCACGCCGGGAGGGCGCGCTCCGGAGGCGGCCGCGGCTCGCGAAGCGGCGGCGGGGTCGAGGCCGGGCGGAGAGTCGGGGCCGCAGAAGAATTTCCGGAAGAAGAGGCTACGCGCGGCCAAGATGCAGCGGTGCGCGTGGACGAGACGGCCCTCGACCTGGAAAGTGACGTCGCTGAAGGCCTGGCCATTGATGAGAAGGTTGAGGTAGTCGAGGGAGAGAGATCTCAGAGAGTCTTCGAGGGACATGGCGATGAAGACGATGAGTGTGTGCGCGTGTGAGTGTGTTATGAGTAAGCGTGAGTGAGTTTTGAACAGTTTAGGGTTGGTCCCTATCTATGATCTATGGCTATGAAAGAAGAAAGAGTGATTGAGATGAAATAGTGGAGAAGAGAGTGAGGGTGTTGGTTGTTTTGTTTGATGTTTGTGTTGTTTTTGTTGTGGTCGATGATGCTACTGTTGCAGTTATTGATGTTGTTTTTATGGGATTCTCTGCTGGAGAGAGAGAAGTGTTGTTTCAGTGTGTTGTGTGTATCTTTCATAGATATTTCCCTTTTAGAGAGAGAGAGCAATTTGGGTGGCTGTTATGGGCGGCTGGGTTTTAAAAAGCACTTCTCAAAATTAACCAAAACATTATAAAAATTAATTCCTTTTTTTTTTCATCTAATAATATGCCTAGCTAGCTCCCTCTGTGCATGAATGTGTACTATCGATAAAAAAAAATAATGTGTATTATTAAGTGTCACGTATAATTACGCATTTAAGGAAATACGTACACGACGTAGACAGGATCGTACATTCCAAAGTAAGAATAATTTGTATGCACAAGACAGATCAAACTACTACACATATTAGTAAAATTGCTTTAAAACCACAAAAATTGGTTCAAGTCAGATTAAAAAAGTTACACCACGCATTTTTTTTTATTAGTTTTAGTGATTTTTATGTCTAGAAAATACATTCAAAGGAAAAAATAATTTATATGAATCATACCTTTTAATCTCTTATTGACTAAATGTAGGGTTGTCAAATTTACGCATCTTACTGCACTAAAAGGAAGCACAAATTGGTAAGGTAAAAAGAAATTAAGCTGAAGAGCAAAGTAAAAAAGTTTGACATGTCAACTATGCATATACGTCAAATTATTATTTTTTAAGCAGTAATAACATAATCGATTGTGCATGTGATATATTTTAAGTATCATATACTCTTTTATATATATAAAGAATTGAAAAATTGTAATGCAAGTAATGTACATGATTACTATCTATGAAAACATATTATGTGAATTAAGTGTTAATGATAATTTAAGAGGAGAAAATTGATTTTTTTTAAACATTCACTAAAGAAAAATTATTATATATAAATAGAAAAAAAATAACTAGTCGATATTGACTAAATTATATACTAGTTTAAAAACTTAAAAACAATATTGATACGTAAAGTAATTTCTATTATTAATAAATAGTTTTTAAATTGATATCTAATTAATTACCAAGATTTTTACCTATCAAGATTTTTAGCTATCAACTTTATAATCTAAATAATTAAATAATTAGTACATTATCAGAAAATTATTAAATAACAACATAATTTAGAGACAAAAAATAATTATTCACTATATTGACTAAATTATATACCATCTTGTATACTAAAAAACTTTGGTAGCTAATTAGATAGCAAATTAGAAATTATTTATTAATAATATAAACTAACTTAGATACCAACACTACAAGAAAATCATTAAATATAAATCATTTTTAGAGACAAAAAATAATTAATTGCTATATTGACAAAATTAGATAATATTTTAGAGACTAAAAAATTATTAGTATCTAAATTAGATTATATTATTCATAAATAATTTCTAAATTTGTATCTAATTAACTACCAACTCTTTAAATTTTAAAGTAGGTTGAAAGTGGAGTAGATTATTAATACATGCACACACATATCAACACATCATAGTGAGACTCACACAACACCGCACATATGCATTTTATATAAACTTTCATTATTAACACACTTGATATTTTTAATAAACATAAATAAAATATAATATCATTTTTTATACATAAATTACACTACAAATAATTATATTAAATAAATCATTTTATAATCTAATGGAAGTGGTGTCAAATTATTAACACGTGCACACACATACTCACATCCACATACGCACACCGACAATATACACGTATATATAAATTTTGATTATTAACACACTTAATACACACATGATAATTTTAATAAACATAAATAAAATATAATGTCATTTTTTATACATAAATAACACCTTTAAAGTAGTTATATAAACAATCTTATTATATGAAACAATTTATGATCTAACAAAAGTGATGTCATATTATTAACACATGCACATAGGTGTACATACATACTTGCACATACATGCCTACACTCACGCGCGCGCACACACAATACACACATACTTACACATACATGCTTACACTCACGCGCGCGCACACACAATACACATAGTAAAGTTTACTAAATTATTTTTATTATCATTACTTAGTTTAGAAACTAGTTTACACATATAACACATGCGTTTATAATCGGTAGTTAAAACATTGATAACTAATTGAAAAATAATTTAAAAACTAGTTTATAATTTTTTTTAACTATAATAAAAACTACTTTAGATACTAATATTTTTTTAGTATTTAAAATAATATATAATTTAGTTAATAACTAATTATTTTTTTTATCTAAAATTAATTTATATTTAATGATATTTTTTTTAGTGGGAGTATATCCATATAATAAGTATTAATTTTTAATATTTACATTGTTTTAAAATTTATATTTTCATATACTAACTCACCCACCCTAAAGTTTTTATCATCTTCTTTTATTTGATTATTTTTTTATAAAAAAAGTAAAAAAATGGATTAGAATTGGATTCTTGAAAATTTAATTTAAATTTTAACGATATAATTCATAAAAAATAATAAATAAATAAAGTTATATTTATTTAAAAAATTAAATTATAAAAGAGAGAAAAAATGAAGAATAAAAAATGGGATGGAGACAGCACATCCCAGTGGCACTGACTGTCTTATGATTTGGAAGACCATCGATTTGACTTATCACTTCTCTTTTCTCTGCTTCTTCCTTTCACCCCACTCAATACAATCATATTATTTTATAAATATTCATTTCTTATTTTTTTATATATATTATTCAAGTTTCCATTTAACTAAACATTCTTTATTTCAACTTTTATATGCATTTAAATAATAAGAATCTATAAGTTTATGTTTTACTCTTTTACATAGTAAAAATTATGATATTATACATTTTTTAATATTATTTGTATATTTTTAATTATTAAAACAATCTTATTTTTTTTATTTGTAGATAAATTATATTTATTTTACTTCAGTTGTTATATACTTTTCATGCTCTGTATTTATTATTAATGTTTTGCATATCATTTTAATTACTTATGACATTGAGAGAGAAAAAACAAAAATAGGTTAACCTTCCTAAAATTTTCTTTACATCATGTAATTTTAATTTTGAATAGAATTTTATCCTTTAAAAGAAAATATATTTTTTATGGACAAAATATATGTGATTAAAAATTAATCCTTGATCTGTACGTTTGAAAAAAACACCTGATAAAAATATATTATGTTCTAAGTGAATGTATACATAAAGTTTTAGTATTTACCGATAAATAGAGGAATATTATGAATTTAAAAAGAAATATCTTCTTATTTTTGTACTATTTAATTATTTTAATGAAAAAATAGTTTGATTTTTTGTTCATATAGCATTCATCGTGCATTTAATGTTAACTATATAAATAGTGAACCTATTGTTTGTGTTAACTTCAATAAATATACACACTGCACTTACGATATTCTAGGCAAAAAGTTTTAATTTTATTTGTAATTATTATCTTTCTATCGTTATTTTTTTTATACCTAAAGAATAAATTGAATAAAAATAAAAATATAAAAAATATTCCAACTTTAATAAACAAAATAGTACTAGAATTAAGCAATGATTAATCTCTTCGATGGACTATGAGTAGTCTTCAGGTCTTTAAGTTATGTTTTAATTATAAATTTTTAAAATTTTATAAATTAAAAGTTAATATCCTGAAGTAATGATATTATTTATCAGTTAAGTTAAGTTCTTACTAGGTTTTAAGAATAGTTTTGTAAGAAACTTAACCAAAAACAATTACTGAAAAATATTATTTTTTGAAATGAGATTTTTCAAAATGTAAATCAAAGATAAAAAAAAAACTTTCCTAAGTTTAAATCCCAAGAGAACTAAAATTTTCCTTCTATCAATTTTTTTTTTCTTAAAGTTCATTTACTTTTCAATTCTTTTTCTCCATCCTAATCTTTAATCCACTTTGTTTTTAATTTATTGAAGACAACTTTTGGAAGCTATTTTTGTTCATACAGTGAATATATAAATATTATTTTATCTTTAACATTAAGGTTAACACTTTGTTTTTATAGAAGTGAAAAATGAAGGAAAGGAAATAAAGTGAAAAGTAAAATTATTTTAATTAAAAAATAGAGTGAAAATTAAAAGTTTGCTATTTATTTAATTGATGTAATAAAATAAAATAAAATTGTGTTAATTGATAATTTACAAAATAATTAATCAAAGTGCCTTCTATAAAAAAAATAAGTTGATAAAAGAGGAAATTGGAATTGTTAAGTGTGTTTGACTTCAAATCTTTATTCTTTGCTAAATTGCATAGAGGAAAACCAGTGATAACATTCTTATTGTTCTCTTCAATAGAATCATAATTAATTTTGGAAGAAACAAAAGAAAAATAAAATATGTTTATTCATAAATTAAAATTATTTTATGTATAAATTAAAAATAAAAAGTTACAACAAGTCATGTGAGGGATTTCTCAAACATTAAAGAATTAATTTTAGGTTATAAAAAGTATTTTTTTTAACATATTTAGAAGGAAGATACTAGATATATGATATAAAAAAATTGAGTTAATGTTTGAATTGTTGATGAATATTGATGTGAAGAAAAAAGCATGTACAGATATAGGGATGATAAAGTGAAATAAGTCTCGTTGTGATCAATCTTTTGAATCCGTCAGTTTGTATTGGTTTGGTTCGCTTAACTCTCAAATTCGACGGATCATAGGGACGAGCTAGGCAGCTTGTGACTTCTTTATTTCTGACACTTTTAAAGAGAAATATTATGATTTTGAAATTAAAATTAGTTGTGGTCAATTTTTTTTTATAAAACTTTATTTACATTTTTTTTAACACATCGTTTGACTCATTGAATTATTATTAATATTTATTTTATTTTGTTAGACATTAAAATTTTTTTATTATCTAAAGTTTAATTCAATTTTATTATTTTTTTTATATTTATATTATTCAAAAAGTGAAATCAATCACTATAACAAAATAAATAAATCTAAAAAATTTTTTTTTAAAAGTAATAGCCACTAATCTATCATATGATAAATTATTTTAAACCTTAAACCCTAAACTCATACAATAGTGGAGAGAAAAGTAGGTTTTGATTGTGTGTTGAATGAAAAGGAAGTGTTGATGTTTGTTCTAGTCAAATTGTCCATCTTTTCAAGCTGGGCAATGTCCAATCCAGTTGACTGAGGTTGAAGATGGATGATTTGTTGGTAGCAACCAACTCATGCAATTCAGCTAATTAGTCATATCGCAGAACAATTGATGCAAATTTGTTCTGCTTCATTCTCCTCTAACTTCATCCACAAATCACACCATTTTGGTCCACTCTTCACCATCACCACAACCTTTGTCTTTTCTGTCTAAAAACTAATAATGCCATTCACTAATCAAGGATCATTTCTTTTCTAATAAATTCATTTCATCAAAACAATAGGACAAATAAACAAAACAAAACATTTGGACCATGACTTCGTACAAATATAACTCAATAACAACCATTACATTAACTCAGTATTTATTTAAATGATTAAATAAAATATATTTTAAGACAAAAAAAATATCTTATTATTCCATTTACAGAATTTTATTGTTTTGTTTTGTATTGAATGATGGAAAGTCAGAGAGTGAAAAAACAGAAAAAGAGTTAAGGAATTAATGAAAATGAAATTTATTAGAATTAAAAATAAATAAAAAAATGAGAAGAAAGTATTTTTATCATAGTATTATTTTATTTTAGTTTTACTATTTATACACTACTAGAAAATCATTAAATACAAATAAATTTTAAAGAAAAAAACAATTAATTGCTATTGTGATTAAATTAAATATTATTTTAAAGATAAAAAAATTTATTAATTCCTAAATTATTTTTTATTATTGATAAATAATTTCTAAATTAGTTGATAGCTAAAATATAAATATCTAATTAGATACGAATTTAGAAACTATTTATCAATAATAAAAACTAATAAAGGTACCTATATTTTTTTAGTCTCTAAAATAGTATCTAATTTAGTCAATACAACAACTAATTATTTTTTGCCTCTAAAAATTGGTTTCTATTTATACCCTACTAGAAAATCATTAAATAGAAACCAATTTTTGAGAGAAAAAACAATTCATTACTATTGTGACTAAATTAGATACTATTTTAGAGACTTAAAAAATTATTAATATATAAATTAATTTTTATTATTGATAAATAGTTTCTATATTGGTTGGTAGCTAAAACACAAGTATCTAATCTAATTAGATATCAGTTTAGAAATTATTTATCAATAATAAAAACAAATATAAGTACCTATATTTTTTTTAGTCTCTAAAATAGTATTTAATTTAGTCAATATAACAACTAATTATTTTTTGTTTCTAAAATTGGTTTCTATTTAATGATTTTGTTGTAGTGATATATTATTATTTTATTTATTTATTTTATTTTAAAAATTTAAAAATAAATAAAAGTTTAGTCATAATTCATTGGTTGACCTATATAATCAATTCTACGATATCCACAATCAATTATGGAGTCATTAAAAAAATACTAAAAAAAATACAAACATGATCAATTATGTAGTCACTTAATTAATTATGCAACCATTTTTTAGGCTTCTTATTTTTTTTTTCTTCATTATTGCCTCAAAATGTTGCGTTTATCTCTTTCTCAACTTTTGTACTTTTCAAGCTTGTAACAATAAGTAAACCACTAATCTCATCTCTCACCCATACATTTAGTGCCCTTATCTTTTGATTAGGAGTGACACGTGATAGTTTTAAAGTTTCAAAAGACACTATAGTTTTAAGTATTTCGTCCAAACTCTCTCAAATTCAAAGTATGAGTTTCTAACTTTTCTTGATTTCATCTAAAGATTATAAAATTTCTAATGTACATGTCTTCTAATGTCCTCTTCAAATAAACAGAGTCTTTCTTTTATTAGCATTTATTGAAATCTCTATTTTATTCTCAAAAACTCTATAATGTTTTCAATAGTCATCTAACCTAGTCTATACTCTTCTTTAAATATGTTTTTTCAATATAGCTTTTTTGAATAAATTATTTTTTATATATATTTAGTTCCTCCATTCTTTTAATTCTCATAAATATTATTATTTCTTTATTTATGATCATTACAAGTATATATATATTACCTTTTCTATTTTAGTGCATTATGAAACCATATGATATGATGAAATTACATATTTTTTTTTATGTCAAAATGGCATAATTGAATAGGACTTTATTTGATTGGATACCTCATTACCAAGAAAATAAGCATATATTGATAAAAAAAAAATTAAGGGTGAATGAGAAACTTGAAGTTATAATAAAAATATTTATGAATATATTGAAGAAAATGTAAGATTTTTGGTGTATAATATTTGGTAGATGAGGAGTAGATATGTACTATGATGTTATTGGGAAACTATGGGAAATCCACATATGGGAATTGGAAGTTTGGTGGAGAAGCAAAGTCAAAAACTCCACAAAGAAAAGAAAAGAAAAAATGGTTGTAGTGTAGTGGTGGAATATTATTGTGGTCAACTCAAAAGCTTTTACATTGACACATTAACCAAATTCTCTCATTAATATCACATTCCACTACTAAACCTTCTCATTCTCTTTCACAAAAATACCCACATTTTTCTCTTTGCTTTTCTTTCTTCAATCAGAAGTCAACCAGTTTTGACTTGGTGAAATCTTCAATACTCAATAGGATTTGACAATTTGATTTGGTTGGGTGAGATGGAGAACTCTAAGCCACAAATTTTCTTAGTCCTTCATCATATTATTGCCCTTTGACTTACCCAATTTCTCATCACTTCACTCCCATCACCATATTCTAAATTTTCAAACTACCATACTCAACTCACTTTACCCACAATAACAAAACTCAACTCAAAATATAGGGAAACAATCTTAAACTTTAAATATACTTAACACTACAAGAAAATTATTTAAAAAAATCAATTTTATTGAAAAAAAATAATTAGTTGTTATAGTAACTAAATTAAAGACTTTAAAGACTGAAAAATTATTAATTTTTAAATTAGTTTCTATTATTAGTTTATAAATTGGTATCTAATCAGCTATTAAGGTTTTAACTACCAATTATTTAGATTAATTTCTAAAATAATATATAATTTAATTATTATAACAACTAATTATTTTTAATTTCTAAAATTAATTTTTATTTAATATTTTTCTAGTAGTGTAGTAGTAAAGTTTTAACATTATTATCCCTTGGCTTACCATTCTCTAATCCTTTAGTTTTTATATGTGGCTTATTTTTAACTCAAATTATAATAAAAAATACAGAAAAATAGGACTTAAATATCGAAAACTAAAAAAAATATCAAGAGATAAAAAAACAGACAACACTGAAAAAAACTCACTAAAAAATAATTAATTACTATATTAATTAAATTAAATATTATTATAAAGACTAAAAATATTATTAATATCTAAATTATTTTACATTATTAATACAATTTATATATTAATTTTTAAATGAATATATAATTAATTACTAAAGTATTAATTATTAATTATTTTAAATTTTAAAATTAGTAGTTAAAAATTTAATAACTAATTAGATACTAATATAAAATATTTATTAATAATAAAAATTATTTTAGATATCAATAATTATTTTAGTTTTAAAAATATTTATTTACTTTAGTCAATATAATAATTTATTATTATTATTATTTAAATTTTTTTTTTATTTAATAAATTTTTATAACTTTTTTTAGTAAGTTGAAGTTTCAATTTAAAAACAACTTTTTTTTATAATCCGCTTAAGACTCGTAACAAAACTGTGTTTACAATGTAGTGGTTCAATAATTAATAATATTCAAAATAGATTAGGATTGAGGTCATGTGAGGAATTTTTTGTTTTTTTAATAATTTATGTTTTTTAATTACATTTGAATGTAATTTTAACTAGTTTAGCACAAATTATAATTGTTGAAAGTTGATAAACTTGTAACGGAGATAGTATAAAGTTTGTGATTACCCAAAGAATCTGTATCATAAATTGACAATGCTTTTGGTTTCTAACTCTTTTTTTCTTTTATACTTTTGATTTGTAGCTATCATGAGTCATAGCTGACAATGAACAACAATAATAGCATTACTAAATATTTACTTGTACATTAAAGCAAGTAAAATCAACACTAATTATCCAACTCCTCTAGCCCCATCAACATCAAAACAATATTAATTTTAACATCCTTTTCAACAATGCTTCTTCTCTTCAAATCTCAAATTTAGGGTTTTCTTAACAACACAAAACTTATAGGCAACAACTTGTGTTTTTTCAAATACAAAAACATGAAGAAATTGTAGCAGAAGTTATAGAGAAATGAATTATGCAGAAAGAAGAGAAGAAAGAAAAGAACAAAAGTGTAAGTTACTGACACAACAAATTTGAATTTAATGTTTAAAAAAGTAAAGTTTGAAGTTAAATTGAGAAAATGAAATGGGAATGGAAGAAGTGAGAATGAAATGTCAAATGATTTGACAAGTGGAGAGTGGATGTGTTTGAAGTGACATTTTGGAAAAAGGCTAAGCCAAAGGAACCATTATTAGCCTTTTCAAAACGGTTAACAATAACATTTTCATTCTTCATTTCTTCATTTCTTCTCTTCTGCTCAAAACTTACTTACTTACACACTGCTACTGCTACTGCTACCAACAAAGTACCATTTTGGAACCTAACATTTATATGGAAACAAAAATCATTGGAGACACCTTTTCTTAAACAAATAACAAAGCTAGATGTCAACATTATTATGTACACATGTTAAACTCAGGCACTTTAAAAAAATTATTTATCCTTTACATGAAATATATTCAACATAAAATAATTTGGGTTATACTGTTTTTATCCTAATTAATCTCTTGAGTAAATTTAGATATGATGTAATAAGTGAGAGTGTTGATAGGTTCACAACCGCATAACAAAAAAATTCTTAAATAAAAATTCATTTTAAAAACGAAATAATTAATTATTATATTAACTAAATTAAATAATAAATTAAATATTAAAAAAATAATTAATATCTAAACTAACTTTTATTATTTTAAATAGTTTTAAAATTGATATCTAATTAACTATCAATTTTATAATTAGTAGTTAAAATATTGGTAGTTAAATAAATATCAATTTAAAATTATTTAACAATAATAAAAATTAATTTAAATATCAATAATATTTAGTCTTTAAAATAATATCTAATTTAATTAATATAATAATTAATTATTTTTTGTCTTTAAAAATAATTTTTATTTAATATTTTATGAATATATACTTGTAAACTTCTGTAAACTAAGAGTATTCAGTTGTCAAAATGTTATTTCTGAATAAACCATGATAATATAGAAAAAGCAACTAAAGGTCGATCCCCATGTTGTCTTGAAATTATAGTATATTAAAAATACAAATAAAATGTCTTATTAAAATGTGATTAAACATAGTTTTTAATGTTGCACAAACGAGAAAACAAATACAATTAATATTACTTCTCTATAAATGTAATAAATATAAACAAGAATTAGTGTAGACAGTGAGAGACTAATTTCATTGAAAGATGTAGTTTTATTCAAGAGGTTTCTCTTTTTAAAGTATACTTTTTCAAAAAAATTCTTTATTTTTTTCTTTAAAGTTAATTTCTGTTATAGTAAAGTTCACCTTTTTAAATACGTTAACGGCAAGAATAAAATTAAGGCAAATACTATTTAGTACTTTTAAGACTTTTGGTTGATAAACGTCACACCTACCATTTTTCATCTATTTTCTGTCATTTTCAAGCATGTTACTCTGTTTCTTCCTGCACCTCCATATCCATAGCTTCTTCTGACCACCCCCATAAATCAGGCAAAAAGACTATTTTGTTCTTAAAACATACATTCTGAATTCTACAGTCCAAAAATGTAATTTTTCCTATTTATACCCCACAGATTGTAGAATCTGTAAGGTATTTTCAAAAATACATTCCAGATTCTATAATCCATTTTTTTTCTTTAAAAAAATACATTCTGGATAGAATCTTTAAAGTATTCAAGATCTGAAAATAACTTTGAGATTCTGTAACCCAAAAATATCTTCCAGATTTTATAATTTAAAGTTTTTCCAGATGACCCATTCTAAAATGAAAAACATCAATAGAATAAAGGATAATTTTGGTATTTTAAGAAATATGGAGGTGCTACATGAAGCTATGGAGGTTCATGAAGAAAAAGCCTTCTGGTATGGGCATCCTTTTAGACCTTCTTTTATTGATTGTTGGGCTTTAGCCCTGTCTTCACCTGATCTTTCAACTGCTTCAAAACAAACTGGGTATAGAAAAAATATAGGAAGCCAAAAAAAAAAGAACCAAAATGCTATCTTGGCACAGAACCTAAGGTTTTTCTGTTCTCTTTTTCTTTTCAAACATACCATAACCCTTGATGGGTGCCAGAGAAATATGTTGAGAGCATTAAGTTAATAAACAATGTACGCTTGATGCCTCATTAAGGTATCAATATCTTGAGGAAAAAATATAGGTACCAAACGGAGTAATCCCCATTATTACTGCACTTTTCTAACCATTGCTGGTTTTTCTTCTCTTCCTTTCCTTTGTTTTCTTTTGAAAGATCTAGCATCCGATATTTTCCAGGACAAGAGAAATGTTTTTAAGGTAAAAGTCTCAAACAAATTGTGGCATAACAAGCCAAATTGAACGCAAAAAAATGTAGTATGAGGACATCATTCATGCTTATCAGGCATATCAACAAATTTTCTCCATCACCCTTTCTTTATGCTTCCACTCAGATGAGACTAGTAAGAACGAAAAGCTCAATCCAACTCCTCTACATGTACATACATCACAATTCTTTAAGCTTCCGAGTCTAATGCATCTGGCAGGCAGGCAATAAACTGAAAAAAATGAATACGCATAATAATCCAGATTGTGCACCAGATATTTTGCATCTCCAAGTTCCAACATGTTACTGCAGACAAGAACTCAAGGCTGAATGTTTAATCGACGTAAAAAATATGGACAATTTAGACAAATAACCAACCCGAATTTATATGATGTCTGATTGCGCAAAGAGCTTTTGCAACATGTTATTTGAAAGGATCCTATTGGGGTCCAATTCCTTTCTTGCTTTATTGTATGAATCCACAGGAAACCTCTTTCTTAGCCTTGCTTGGAGAGCAGCAAGTTCCTCCTTGTCCTTTGGAACCTAGATAGCAGATAATATGCATAAAAATTAAGTACACTTCAATGTTTAAACACTTCCCTTTCATTTTCCAAATGATAAATTTGGTGATTATTAGTTGGATGTAATTTTGACACCAAAGCTTTCAAGAATTAGATTGTTCAATTTACATGATTTAGGACAAAAATCAAATGATTAAGATTAAGCAATAATCATATCCAAACAGTGTTCGATCATTTTTCATTATTTATGATACTTAAATGATTACCTCAATCTTAGCCCAGTGTTCAAATGCAGAGTAACGATCCCATAATTTCTCCTGAGTCAGATGCCTGTAATGAAAGAATTCTTCTGTTATGTCCTTCCTCTGCCGAGCATCCGTGCTAGGGAGGTACATGATTATACCCACCTGAAAAAACATAAAAACTATTAATAGTCAATACAATCTTCCGAGCGGCATTAAAATGTTGAAATTCATGGAAGGGGCCAAGGGGTTATGTTAGATTACAATTAATTAAGTAAAATTTAACTCAAGCTAACAAAACAAGTTTAATAACATGAGGTTTGTACCATCCTATATTATAATTTAATAATATCTCTAGTCATTGTGGAATATCCAACACACCCTTTCTTGCTCCTGATTAGACATCTCAAGCATGGAACAAAGGGAAAACTTGATAGCAGTAACACAAGACCCAAACAAATTTGACTAGAATAGACTCTCAATGGCTTTATTACCATTTTTAAGAGTGAAACTTAAATTTAACTCAACAAATTCAAAAGCTTAAAATTAAAGATTATGATGACATTACTGTGGGCAGTTGACTAAAATTGAAATAAATTATATTTTCAGAAAATAAATTCTCTTTCTCCACACAGAATGCATATCTAGAGTAGCTGAAGTTTTTGCATTTAAAAAACCTCACTTCATCTTTTCTCAAAAAGTTGCTAAAATTATTAAAATCCCAAATGCACCGCCAGAAGTTTAATTATGCAAAACATGAAAAGAAAAGGGAGCAGAATCATCGTGATAAACATAGAGCTATGCTCACTTCATATGATCAAGTAATACAAGTTCACCCATCCTGGCTTAATAAAGAATTTGGAACTATGTGTATATGACACAATATTATCCAGGAAAGAGTTTTATTACCCAAGAAAATATATCATCCTCAGACGGGCTTGAAGCAGGACTTAAGGGACTCCTACTGCTCGCTGTCCAGCGCTGCTCAATTGGAGCAGGTGCAGGTATCTCTTCATTCTCTATAAGTTGCTTCAGCTCTTCAATGTATTCAAGGTCTTTCATGCTTGGATTAGCTAGTTTTCCAGCCGGGAAACATGTCTCCGATACCCACTGTTGGCCTCCACAATCAAAGCCCAATATTTCATCACTCCATCCAACCCTGTAACCTTCTGACTTTCGCCAGAACTCGGCCTCAGCTTGATTGATGCTGATAATGTGCTTTTTATTGAGAGGATCCAGGGCAATTAGTTTATCTCTTAATTCTGTGAAAGAAAGCTCATCTATTTTTTGTTCACCATCTTCTACTGATTTACCCCTAGATCCTTCTGCTCTGTATAAAATAACAAAAACTTATGCACATCTTGAAATAGAAAAGTTCACAATATGGCACCAATAAAATAATGGCACATTTCACTAAGGAAATATAAAAAGAAAACGGAAGTTTTTGGCAGCAAGGTACTAATAGAGAAAGTGATTAAAACGGTAGCAAAAGCAGAAGAATACCAATGAGATCATCACAGCACTTTTTCCAACAACTTAAATCAATATGCAAAATAAATTAACATTTATCAGTCCGTGCCTTACTAGATTACAAGAATTAGTAGGAAATTCACAGGCCTACAAAATGGAAAGAGATCTAAATCTTTGGTAATTCCTTCAATCTTCTACTTCTACCTGTGTAAAATTAAATCATATTCAAGAGACAAAAGAAATAAGAAATGCCACGCAACAGCATCAGCTAGCTTTTATTAGGTGAAAAGACTCAGCAACACTTTCTTGGTACTTCCAGCAAACAAAAATAAATTGATTAATCTTAAAATCAACAGTAAAGGTGTATTTGTACCCATATTTCTGGAGGGACTCTCGGTAAAGATCACGCACATGCTGTATGGCTTCATCTTTAGTATATTGTGGTTTAAATTTGGGAAGACCTTTCCACTTTGAAACAGGATTGCATCGCACAACCACAACAGAGTCGGTATAAGGGATATAAAGGTACTTCACATGCTTATTATCAGACAGCAATTTCCTGCATAAGATAGAAAAGGGCTAATATTCAAAATCTTTGGAGGAAGATCCTTAATACCGAGTCACTCTTTTGCTCTTATTAAAATAAACATTTATATTGGTCATCCAAAATTAGCTTTCATGACATCAATAATTTGTAACTAACTAAATTAGTCCTTCAAAGATTGAAAATAGTCATAAATCTGTCCTTTTATATCACCACTATAGTGTGCAGCATTTTAGATTTTTCTGGGACTAATTTAGTGACAAAAATCTTTAAAGAATTAATATGATGACACTATAATCTATGGAGGACAAACCAAGGGGTTTCTCATTATCATTATTATTATAGTTGTTGGGAGTAAAGCAACTTTTAGATCCAAGTTCCATGTAACAGAAAGATAGAGTAACTAACGTGGTAATGATAAAATTCAACATATTTGTTATTTGATTGATATGCCAAAAAGGAAAAATAAACACCAAAATAATTACTTGTGATTTTTCTTTATCTCCTTCATGGTTGAGATAAATGTGTGCTCCACAAGCTCCTGTCGATCAACACACTGAAGGGTGACTTCAGCCACAACTCCAAGTCCTCCAAGACCACATCGAGCGAGATAAAACAGCTCAGGATCTTTATCTTTTGATATTTCTATAGTCCCTTTGGAAGGGGTGACCAATTTCATGGCAATCACTTGTTCATCAATAGGAGGCAATTTTGCACCGGTGCCATGTGCACCAACCTAAAACATGAATGCAAAGCATTTTACTTTATATGAAAGATGACAAGGAGGTCTAGTATTAAACGACCCAAAACAGAAAAACCTCAAGCAGGCAGAAAACTCTAATACCTTTTTAATCAACACGTACATAATACACAGCACGATAAATACTTAAGACTCACATAATAAATTTGGGCTACGGGTAAAAATGTGGTAGGGTACATTTTGGTAACATCTTTCTTAGGAAAATCTGTTATTGGTTATCTTGAAATATGGATTTGCATCTAACTCACCTCAACAAAATTCACTTGTAAAGTGAAAATTATTCGTACTTACCTACTATAATTTGGTGATAACTACTAAGTCGATGTCTCTCTCCTCACCCCGAACATTTTATATATTTGGGTATGAAGTTTCTAGAATAAATTCATATACCACTCATAATCTGACTTTCAACCTAAATCAACTTTATAAAACAAATTTGTAAGATAAGAATTATGTCCCACGTATATTTCATTTAATCATATCACCAGCTGATGTGATAACTTCATCACGCCCATGCTGAGTACTAGACATATTAAGCACGAAGTTTGCAAGACTGTTCTACTAGTTATAGCAATTGCTTTGATAGACCCAACAACAAGCTATGTATGATACTATCTTACAATTTGAATTCAAGCATAAGTCAATTTGAGTTTATATTCTTAATTTGTTCATATAACGGGTCAGAGCCGATCTCCGAAAAGTGGCTAAAGAGATAACAAAAGAAGAACCTGAATGATGCCACCAATTTGCTGCTCCCTAATAGAAGCAAAATTCTGCAAGGTAAGGCCATGGTCCTTGAGGCCATCCACAAGCTGCTGCACTCTGATCCCGGCCTGCACCCTCACAGTCTTCCTCTGCTTGTCCACTTCCAATATCCCATCCATCAGCGCCAAGTTCACCATTCCGATCCTCGACAGCCCGATCCCGTTCGGCGACAGCCCCGACCCGACCGGCCGTATTCGGGTCCTCTTCTCGTGCGCCTCCCTCACCACGCGCTCCAGCTGCTCCACGTTCTCCGGCTGGAGGAAGTTGCGCGTCTGCACCTCGTGTGTCCCGCTCCAGTTGGACACCGTGTGCAGGTCCTCCGGCAGCGGCGCGTAGCGGAAGATCTGCGCCTTCTTGTGCTTGGCATCGTCCGGCAGGGGGAAGGAGTAGTAGGTGGCGGCACCGCAGAAGAGCAGCAGCGCCGCGTAGCCGGCGTACTTGCGGGTTTCTGCATCGGTGGAGGAGGCGGGTTCCGGCGTAGCCGAGAACCGGCGGAGGAGGAGAGAATGCGAGTGGCGAGGAGTGAGAGGGAGAGTGCGCTTGAGAAGTAGTGTTCTCAGCATATCTGCGCTCTACTCTGGAGCAAACACAGAAGTGGTAGTAGATAGTGAGTGTAAAATGAACGCTATTACTCATAAAATCAAATTTAGTTAATTATCAAAATACGGATAAAACGAAATTTCTCTTTTTGTTTAGACTGAGCCATCATATCTTACACTACACATTGTATGATTAAAATACCTTATTGCTGTATAATTCATTCACTTCACTATTATATATACAATTATTTTATATTAAAAAGGTATTCATTAATAAACATTTATAAGCATTCTTATTATTCAATTTTTTAAAATTTTGTATACAAAGAATTGTATTTACTTTTAATTTTACAGTTTATTTTCTAAAATAAGAAAGAATATTAAATCAATTTTTAAATATAAAAATATGTTCTCAAACTAAACAGATCCAATTTTTGATTTTGATGCACTGTAAAGTTATTATATTGGAAAAGATCAATTTTTATTTGGCAAGAAAAATAGATTCTTAAATGCCCTATTTATTTGACAGTTAAAAACTGTTTTTAAAAAGCCAACGTGTTCCTTGTCAAAATTGTTATTATAATAATAAAACTAGTGCATTAAAATATTTTTAGCCTTTATAATTTATGTTAACAAGTGAAAAAGTTGAGTCAAATTTATTGACTCATTTCAAATTTAAATTAACTTTTTTTTATCAAGGAGCTAATAAGCAGCTTACCTATTTTGTACTTTATTGTTAAGCATAATATAACCTTCAAGCAAGAAAGATTAGCAATCATGGCTCTTGGGATAAACTAATCTGTTAGAACTCTGCAGTTTCCTAAAATGATATATTTTAGGAATGAAATCCCTTGAACTACTGCACTCCGTGATCCACACTTTAAATTGATATTGTAATACATCATACACAATACAACATTCTTTTGGGTATTCTACAATATGCCAATTGCAACAATAGTTGCATCTAATAGAATCTGTTCAACCCTTCAAAATGCAGTCATATCATATATTGGCAGCTGCACAGTAGGTCTTCCAGACTCCACTGACATAAACTTTGCAATTTGCCAATAACCACAGATCCCACGTAAAACTGAAAAGTATATCTTCTCATCCAAAGGTGCCTCGGTATCTACCTGCAACAGGATAAACAAGATTTGAGTGTTGTGTTATCGATACCATAAAACAACAGGATTCACTCATATTTCCACAAAGCTCTGCTAGTTAGTAGTGCAAAAGCAACCTTCATTAGGTACGTAATGCCGTCCATCCATATCAAACGTTTAGTTTATATCAAATAGCAAAGTTGCTTTTGCCAAAAATTATTTAGATTCTATTTAGTTAGAATTATCTTCAAAATTTAGTATATTACTTGCAATATTTGTGTACTAAGCTATTCAAACATTCACTATTCTACTAATATACACTCTTGTCCAAAGAAGTCAATCCACCCTTTATTTTATTGACAAAGTTAGGAGCCCACTCAAACCACCAGCTCCATACTTAAACTGTAGCTTTTTCAAAATTTTCACTTCATGCTCTGTCCCGAGTCAACAACCAATTCAATCCATTTACAGGACATGGACAACATGCAAGATCAGAAATGTTAGCAGGTATCTTATCACGCAAATATAGCATCCGTACATAGCAGATTATTAGGATAAATATATTTTTGATATCTTCATAGTAATTAAAAAATATATATCTTTAAATCCTTTTATTCATTTCAGCGTGCCTTTATCTCATTTTTTAAAGAACTTAGTTATTACAAATAGAGATAATAGTGTGATTGATATCAATAAAATAATTATTTATTTTCATACTTATTTCAAGTTATACCAGCTAGAGAAGCTTAAGACATACCTCCTTGACCGAGTATTTCTTCTGGTGACAGAGATACTATGACCTTTTTCATCTTTAACACTGCTTTTACTAGTTTTGGACCGATGAACCCCTATAATCAGCAACCTCTTGTTAATTATAACAATAACAATAGAATCAAACTCATTAGCAAAAGCTGTTTTTAAACTAACCTCTCGTCTTAACCTGGGATGATTGGATTTCAATATCCCCTCGATCCGACTCTGTCAACTCACTCGAAGCACCAGAATGATCTTCTGGCACAAGTTTAGATTCTGATTTCCCATTTGATGGCAACGTTGCCTCTTCCGCACAATCATCAATTACTTCACCTTCTGTTTCATCTGGCACAAAAATCATGATTAAGAAAATCATAAGCATAACATTCACGAGAAGTTCATCCAAACCAAGAAGCTACGCGGAAATAAAATTCCTAAACATCAGAATTTTTTCCAGAGCAGACAATTGTTTATCTAACAAAATCATACAGCTTATTTATGCTTAAATGTTCGTCCTTTTAGCCAACTTATCAGTGGATTGACATTTGCAATATATTATTAATACATCATTCCATACCATCATTCTGTAAAGTCTGATCATGTCAGTGTAGGAGTAGGACAAGATTTTGGCAATGAGACTTCGTGGGCTATGATTAGTTCATTACTATCACACAATGTACATCAAGAAATATATGACGTCATAAGGAAATCACCAGAAAGTAGAACGAGGACATTTTTAAGTTTAAAAGTTAACCTGAAGCTGAATTAGACTCCGAGTGATCTACAGAATTTGTAGCCACAGTGAAACCTTCCATGCTGTCAATCTTCTGCTGATGGATTTGGGCATTTCGAGCAGTAACTTCCTGTTCCTTTCTATCAGTGTGAAACTTATTCAGTTTATCCTCGAACTCTTCAAGGCAAGCTTTAAGTTCAACTTTCGCAAATTTCTTGGCCTGGTTCCAATTAAATTATATAAAAAAAAAGACCTCTGTCATTTTTACAGAAAATATGCCTGAGCCTGACAGCACAAGGAAAAAAAATTTACCTTGTTCAGTATGTTCCTGAAGTGGTCCATAACAGAATCCTCTGACAAGACATGCTCATATGACTTAAATAACTCTATGAGTTTTTTCATCCCTTTTTCCGTAAATGATAACTGAGAGAGACAGTAAGATATATATTCCCATTGTCGGACATCTGCAGAGAAATAAAGTCACGATCACAATCGGCAATAAACTACAAATAATTAACTTCTCTTGGTTTTGTGATTTATTTCAAAACCCTTCACAATTACAAGAATAAAAGTGAAAGGGCGGGTAGTTAAAAAAAATCATGTTTTAACTCTTTGGATGATCAAATGTGAAATCAGGAAAAGTTTAGCGCATCCTAAAAAAATTGCAAAACATTTTATAAGAATAGTCTGAATCGCCTTAATATTTATAAGATATGCACGATCTTAGTGGGTGATTGATATCCCATCGCGTCAAATTGCATCCCCCTTGCAGAGAAGCTAGCATTGCTGCTTAGTTCATTTCCACTTGACTTTTACTATTAACGCACACACATAACGTAAAAGCAAACAATCGTTACATTACATGTACAGACAAACTACCAGGCTAATCAGAATTAGAAGCTGACAAAAGGAAGTGGTTTTGGGTGCAAAACAATAATAATAATTTATTAAAATATAGGGATACTATAAAGAACTTATTTAGACAATTTTTGGCACAAACTGGCGTGAAACTGTTTACTATTTAGACTGAACTGGTTAAATTTTCAGTATTTAAAAATTTTCAAAGAATGAGAAGATATACCTGTAACACCACTAAACCGATGGCATAGCTTTTCCACCAGAGCTTCCATTTGTCTATCCTGGAGTAGTTCATGAAAATAAAGTGAGGAAAGCAATCAGAATGAATATAGAGCAATTTCAGCATTGTGATAACACATACCTTTTTTATAGAAGCAATTAAAAACTGCATGATATTGCAGAAAGAATCTTTGCTCAGATTTTGCTGAGATAATTTGCTTAGTATATCAGGAAGTAAGTTATATATTGGATTGTTTCCTGTAATAATCCAGAAAACCAAATCAAACAACTTTCTACCCTTAATTCAAATATCTAAAATAATAATAGATACTTTTCTACACAAGAAAAAATCATAATACAAGTCAAAACCTTTCTTCGAAAGTTCATGAAAAAATAGCTTAGCTAGGTTTGAAATTCTCTCATCTTCATCTTCTAATCTTACAGCCATTTCATTGATGTACCCTTTCACCTGATCAAGAAATGATTGCATTAGTGTCTAAACTAAATTACAGCGCAAACTGAAAAAGAAAATAATTTAAGTGACTTCTACCTTCATCATGTCATTTAGAATGAGATGTGAAAGCACCAATACAGCATTCTTCCTAACAGATATACAAGGATCCTTTAGGCGGGCATACATGTTTTCTGTCCATGGTTCTAAAAGATTGGGAAACCGTACTGCTAAATCTCCCAATGCAATTGTGCAATTAGAACGGACAGTTTCAGAATGTGAGCTTTCCACAACCGTAAAAAGGAGTTGGAGATTTGCATCACTGAAAACAATTCACTTTATTTTCACTTCATAAATAATCAGGAATAAGAATCAGATAAGAGGTAAATATTTAGCAAGGAACTTACCAAAAATCTGCATCAATAATCATCAATCGACACAAAGCAAGCATTGCAGATGCCTGTAATTCTGGATACTAAAGAAATGGAAATTACATCAGCAAAGCATCTGCTTTATGATGTTTAAAATTTTATTCAAGACTCGAGATTAACTAATTTTTTATATTATATTATAGTTTTACATTTCCACAATAACTGCTGGCTTCCATATATATAGGCTTTAACTTGGTTGAATATAAAAAAGCTACCAAATAATGACTAGAAAATGCAAAGACAGCTTAAGTCTCTAGAAGGAAATTAAGGTGGATTACCTTCTGCATTAGTCCAAAATTTCTACAAAGCTTTGACAAAAATGTTGCACAGGCACCAATCAAATTCTTTTCATTTGAACCACCAGATATTATTTCTTTTTCTGCCTTTTCAAACAAAGCATCAAGTGCTGCATCCTCAGAGGCAGTAAATCCTAACTCTGCATTTATATCATTATCCTGCAACAGATTAACAAGCCAAACTTAATGGAATTGACAGCAAAAGATCAAGATGTATTGCTGATGACTGATAGTTGAAGCAATCAAGGATAGCATGACAGTAAGAAAGAAACATTGATTGCACCTTCTGTGTAGCAGCTGATACTGTATCATTACTGTCTAGGTTCTGATTCTCACTGTCCTTTTTCTCTTTAGTAAGTTTCTGCTTCTGAATTTTACGGGCACAGGACTCAATATATACCAGTTGATTCATGGCAATATGGCTAACTATAAATAAACATCTGCTAAGTTTTGCTACTTGAACTGTGAGAGGCGTACTGCCACTAATTGTGTCAAAGTCACTCTGCTCATTATCAGAACCATCATTACCGACAGAACTGACAGATTTTTTTATCATATCAACAGCTATGGTTTCTGGGGTAGGGTGAATGGCATAGATGGCAGCTATGGCTTTGTCAGCAGCACAAAACCAAATATTTGTGGGAAGCCAAAAACCAGTGATTAAACTTTCTAAAATACCAAATATTCGAACACTACTACTAGCCAATAGTTTTTTCTTGTCTTCTTCAGACAGTCTCTGGATAGCAAGACAAGCTGTCCTTGCTAGCAAAGGATCAACTTTGGACCAACGACCAAACCCAATATCGATTATGTCCTGTAAGTGTGAGCCAAGCACACCAGGTGACGTCTTTGCAACCATGCAAAGGACTGATAAAGCACTACGGCTCTGCTCTGCAGTGGTTCCACCAATATTGAAGCAAAAGATATCCCATAATGCTGATATCTACAGTAGCAATGACAAGATCAGGAAATCAAATCAATAGTGAGAACCAAATTTGGTATACAGCCAACAATAATTTCTTTTGATGGGAGAAATAGATGGAAACTACAATACTGATACAGGAGATCATAACTCAATGTCAACCTCAACAACCTGATGAACCCTACTTACGACTTCAAAACTTACTTATACTTATTTAAGAGCAGTGTTTATCGTCAAATGATATGCAAACATGAAAATGAAGTCAAACTCATTCTCGTCCCAAATTATATTTAAATTTGTGAACACATATATGAACTGAAAAAGAAAGCCTTCATTCCATATTTGGGGATGGGGAATAATATATCATTCTGGAGTCTAATATTGGAGGCATTCAAATACTTTATGTAGCATAAATACTACTCAAGAAGGTACATGAAAACATACCGTGCTGGAAGATATATCACCCTTAGAGACTAGGGCTCCAATTATACACTCAAGGGCTGCTAGATCTCCTATATTGGAATCAGTGGCAAGACTCAAAAGATTATTGGCAGTTTCAATTGGACTTTTCCTGATGTATATTATATGGAAAGCGCCCTCCACTGCTTCATAGATGGATTTATCCTGAGAAAATACCTACAAATGGAGCAGATGACAGAAATAAAGAATTAATTTTATAAAAATCAAGGGCTTCATACAAATAAAAAAGTACATAGCCGACAACACATTGAAGAAATAATTTAATATAACTATCCTTATTACACAATATTTGAGATTGTGATCTGCAACCGCAGTTAATATCACATTTGCCTATGATTTCCCCCCTTATTTCAACAACCACAACGAGACTGATTAGGATACAACATTTCACAATAAAAGAAGCAAGGACTTACAAGTGGTAACATCTTTCGGAGACATTCCTCGGAGTTATCAATCTGAAACTGTTTGCATCTCATCAGTAAGAGAATTGTGTTCTCAACATCAGTGGCAGAAGACGAAGCCATCAATTGGACAAGGGTTGGCATTGTGGCTCCTATGCATTTAGAAAACCGCAAACCAGCCTCAAGAGATGCAATCAATGCCCTAGTCTGTTCCAAGTTCCCAACATCCGGCACGCTACTGTTCTGCAAAGCAATTGCATCTTCTGATTGAGACAAGCAACTATCAGTTAAACTGTCTTGTTGCTGCCCCTTCACAACAGTTTCACTATTTGAATCAACCACTTCTCCATCACCATTAAAATTATCAGTATCAGAGGAGGGTTCTGCTCCTTCTGAAGGCTCAAGCTCTTTCAACTTCATTTTGTACTGATCTAACGTTGCTTCAAAGGAGGCTACTCGAAGCTGAGGACCAAAAGGGTTGTGCTGCAACATCATGATCAACAAATTCAAAGCAGATTTTCTGACCATTGCACTCTTGTCCTCCAACCTTCCAGCAGCAACTTCTGCAACCTCATTCCACAGGCCAATTGAAATAGAGTGCCCCTCACATAACTCAGCCCACACCTGAAGAACTCGACTTCTGGTATAGGCAGAAACATCTCTACAACGCTCAAGCAAGATGTCCAACATAGCTTGCTTGGTACGCAAACGAATGGACTTAGAACTTGCTTCACCCACATCAACATCTTTAAATGCCTTGGCTATTAGCTTCCCCAGCACCGCAACAAGTGCGTTCCGTATCTTGTAAGACTCTCCACCAAAGTGTGGGACAAGAATGCCAATGTTAGTCGAAATCAATTTTGGTATGCGGTCGGCAAGCTCAACCAAGAAACGACCCACATTTTCAGCCCCAGCTGTGTCTTTCACGTAATCTTTGGGATTAGTCCTTCCAATCTCCCTAACAAGGGCCATAGCGAGGCTTCCATCTCCATACTTCTTCTCAGCACCAGCCACTGCATCAGCCATGTGCGTGACCACAAAATCATACTTGTGAATCAGGTGCACGATGGATGCACACGACTGAGCGGTGTAATGATACTTAGTAGAGCAGGCTCCAATTATACGGCATAGGGCCTCTTTCACATCGGAATCTTTTAAGAGCACCGCATCCTCAAACATAGAGAAAGCATTTCTACAACAAGAGTGTCAGTTCAGAACGGTTGTCAAAATACTGTTTCTAAGAATAAGGTCAGCTTACATTAACAACACCCACTTGCTTTTAAAAAAGTATATTGATGGATTAGAGAATATCATTGCCAGAAAGCAAGTGAGTGTGCATTCCCAGCGGTTAACAAAATCAGAAAAACACACAAACCACTTACTTTGTAATAAAAGACAAGTAGTTTTCATTCAGATCCGGCGAACTGAAAAGCAATTCAAGGTTTATCTCCAAAGAATTGGCAATGAGGTTAAGTATCCGAGCTCTCTGTGCCTCCCAATTCCATGAATTCACAGCTAGTTTCTTCCTAGCACTTGGAGCGACAACCTGAAACCAAAAACAACAATACAGCACACTTGGGCAAAAATCAAATTAGGGTATGCTTGTTGGAAAAACTTCTTCATTAAAACTTTAAGGAGAAAAAAATGAAGAACAAATTAAATAAGCTTTTCATTGTGAGTTAAAATTAGTTTATGCTAAGCTAATAATAAAAACTCTCATATAGTCTTTCTAAATCTTTATTTTTAAACTTGTAAATTGGCTAACTTTAGTTTATAATTTTTTTTTATTAAGAAGTGGACTTTAAATCTAACTCAATCTAATAAAACTAACTTACAAGATGAAGTTTGCACTTATTATATACTATAAAATGTTTTTATCATTATTCGATGTGGATCTTCAACAAGTTTATTTAACTTTTGTCTTATTTTTCTCTTCTAGAAGTTTTTGCGAAAACACACCCTAATGCTTCATATATATATACAAGGTTGTCCGCAAAGGACACATTACATACTTTGAGCCATGAAATATATATATATATATATATATATATATATATATATATATATATATATATATATATATATAAGAAAAAATTAGAGAGCTATCTCTCTGTTTATCTCTTTTCTCCCACATTTTTTTCTTTTTTTCTATTCCTACCCT
>Ga0123342_1001431_pt1 | contig 40104 bp, 13 predicted proteins | sample Turbeawhitnodule_FD_89960 | JGI IMG/M metagenome (GOLD analysis project Ga0123342, IMG submission 89960) | Root nodule microbial communities of legume samples collected from Mexico - Turtle bean Mexico white nodule | ecosystem: Host-associated > Plants > Roots > Nodule | place: Mexico: Nepantla...
ACATGTTAATCTTGACAGTGTCACGGGACAGTACATCTATAAATATCTTACTAGGAGATTACATGTCAACACCTATTAAAGTATAATAAAGTTACTGTTAGATAAAATTAGCATATTATTAAAAAAATATATATATATATATATATATATATATATATATATATATATATATACATACTCACACATATATATATAGTCAAAGAGGTACGGGAATCTAACAGAATAACTAAAATAATAATAATAGAAAAAGAATAGTAAGAATAAATACCCCTGACAGCTTTTCAGCTTGTGTAAAATGGCGGCCAAATGATGTGTAGCGATTACCATATAGAACAGGTGCAAGATATACTTTCAGTTTATCCTACAGAATAATCAGTTAATATAGCAGTGACAGCAACTGAACTGAATCATTTATAATACTTTAAAATTTTCCTATTGTGTATTATAAATGAAAAGAAAAAGTTAAGGAAACAATTTATTACATAAGATATGGAACAAGACATGGCTAGCACATGTTAAGACAAAAAATGAAAGAATATCATACAATAATACATACTAAAGAGAAATGAATAATCCCTAGAATTTTATTTGAAAAAAATAGAAGAGTACCTTCCACTTAAATATTTGGTTAAGAACATCAGGACCACAAACAGCTGCAGCATCCCGAATATTGTGCCCACCCTCTAGCATCCTTAGAGCTGTTCGAACAGCCTGAATACAAAAGACAGAATACATAAGCTCCAAACAAACTGTGAAATAAACACGAATACATATGGTAAGATATATACCTCAACTGAGCCTTCCAATTTCCCCAATGTAATGGTTTTCTCCACAACATTTTTCAATGAGTGAGTATGAGTAGTTGAAAATTTGTGCTCTTTTACAACATCCTCCAAAGTAACTGATGAAGTAGCTTCTTTAAACATAGCAACCAATCTTCATCAGAAGAAATCAAATCAAATGTCATCATAAATATCCACAAAAAATAACTTTCAAGTTTCAAACAATAATTGAATAGAATTACTATAATGGAAAACTCAATAAAAGGACAAAGTAACAGCAAATATAGAAAAATAACTAGTTCAGAAGATGGATCAGAAAGATTCACCTCCTCTCTGAATCTTCATCTAATGAGGGTAATGCACTACTCAGCTTTTTAGTAGGCTTAACAGGCCGGGAATTATTAGCTACATTATCAACCCTATTACCAGAATTCATTTGCTCAGAACCATTATTCCAAAGAGCAAATAATTTTGCACCCAATGAGGACTTATTTTCTGCACCCTCCGACTTTCTGGTTTCTTTTGGGATTAATGGCCTCTTACTTTCATTCAAACTCCTTCTTGATGCCTCGTTTGTTTTCTTCCTTGAGATATTTGATCCAAAAATCTTTTCAGACTTCTTGTCACCCACTTTTCCAGAAGACATTTTACCAGATAGTTTAGAAAATTTCGCAGCAGCTTTTTTGCCAATTAAACTTTCTGAGACAATATTGTTCTTGTTCAATATAACCCTCTCTTTATTTGCAGGCTTTGCATTATCCTCAGTATTAACTTCTCGAACAGTAGCTTTTACATTGGGAAACTTTATATGATCCCTTATAGGAGTTCCAAGTTCATCATCAATCTCGTGTTTTCTGTTACAGAAGAATAGAAAAAGATATTACAAGACGTTTACAAGTAAAAATTGAGCACAAAGTACACTGTAACACTTACAAACAATATATAAGAATGCGATTGTTGGGTAGAAGGTCTTCCCAAGCCCTTGTTACAATATCTTCATCCTCTATGTCATCAAATGAGATCTTTCTGATGTAAGGAACAACTTAAGAATCAGCCCTCCATACTATATAATCATTAAATGAGTACTAGCAACACAGGCAAAAATGAAAGAAATAACCTTGGCAAGCATTTGCGATGGTAGGACTTGGGGCAACGCCTACAAACAGCAAAATGAAAATCATGTTCATTTTTGTCTTCCATTCCTTTACAGACACAACAATAATGAGTAGGACAAGTAAAAGCTCCTCCTTCAGCAATATTTCTCTCAAGTTCCTTGGGATCTGGAGCCTCCTCAACTACCCGGTGAAGTAACTTTGCAACACATTGTGGATGATAAAAAAAGCCACAGGTTGCAGACGCACATTTGAAGACCTAAAGGAGAAAATCCAAAATGACTTTTAGTCCCATATAGAACAAAGAAGTTCTAGGAAAACCCTCCTATTTAAAAAGTGTTTGTTAGTAGTGGTGCGTCATAGCATGTTCAGTGCGCTTTAAGGGTATTTATGTCTTCAGTACTCTATACTAAATTATACTGAAGCCAGTTTACTGCATATCTAAATTTGGATATTGGCTATAGTATGCCCATTGGGAGGAAATAAAGTTATTTCTCGAAGAAGAAACTAATCATTGAAGCAACTCAACTGCAAAGCCTCAATATTGAACAATGAACTAAATTCTTGAAAATTGCTGTATAATTGAAGTGACAACCAACCCATCATTCACATTGTCTAAAAGATTGTATTTCACAAAAGGACAAAGTAAAGCACATAGAAGACTTCCATTTCATTGGAGAGAAGATCCAGAAAGAACTAATAAGTACAGGACATGCCTGAACTAGAGGATACATAATTGACACACTCACAAGAGCTCTTAATAAGACTAGGATCGATTATCTTTCAAAAAGTAGAGATTGGTTATGCATCCGTTTCTTTATACCTGTAATAAATATGATTCCACATACCTCAGGGCAATGGAAACTGGGTTGGGAGGCAATGATTTATTTTCGCTTCAAGGAAATAGAGGTCAAAAATGCAGAATGAAGAAACAATTAAGCCTTAAGATTTCTAATCCAACTTTGAGGAGTGATAACTGGTAGTAGTTTATTGAGAATATAATTAGCATGCAAAAGGATATTTATGCCTTTGGTACTATCCTCCTCCTGTACAACTTTTACAAGTATCCATTTATTATATACACTAGCGGAAACGCACCCGTGTGTCCGTATTTTTAAAAGTTTGTTGTGTTCTCTTGGTTTTTTATTAGGAAAAATTATTTGAATTTAAAAAAAGTAGTTATTTAAAGGGTAAAATTATTAGAAATTGGGGTTTTTTTCTTTTAAATTCAAATTTATCTAAATTTTTTAAAATTCATTTTTTCAATTTAAAATAAATAATTGTTAAATTTATTATATTTTAATATTATAAAGGATAAAATTGAAAAACAAAATGTGTAGACCAAAAACGGAATCCCTTTATACATAGTTATAAATATAGATATAATAGATATAGATATCTATTTGTTATGCATATATACATAATGACCTTCACTACACCCACATTGGGGTCTGTCTTCCAATCTCTTTCTTAAGTAAAACAATATTGCTAAAAATGAAGAAGCCTTTGTGCTCAAATAAAATCAACACTGCCAATGACAACAGTTTTAGCAGAAATGCATGACTGGAGTGTAAAGATTGAATTGTGTACATGTGCATTGTGAGCTTTGAAGCAGAACCAAATCCCATGCATGAGCACAAAACATATGTTCACAGAATATAAATTAAACTGCACAGAAATTGTCAACATTGAAAAAGTTGACTTCATCTATGGTAAGTAAGGGCTAGGTTGATCAGAGAATTTGTAATGAATAAGTGAAAGAAAAAAGCAGCAATATTTTAGAGAATCCCAAGCACATAATTGACATCCAACCCACCCAGATATACAGTATATAAAGAAAATAAACAATGCAGTACATAAATAAATAACATAATCATGTTAGTTTTTAAAAATAATTTGTAAATCTTATAATTTGAGGCTAACTCAATCCTATAAAATTGGTTTATAAGAGGGTTTCCCCCCACTTCTATACTCTTTTGAGACTCTACTTCTGTAGGGCATGGGTTTTTCCCAATACAGCCCCCTTAACCCCACCACTATTAGGTTTGGTGCATGGAAAATAATGTTAGGTGACCCTTATCTATGGACCTTAAGATAAACTCTAATACTATCTTAGAATAAGGAATGAGACTTTGGTTACCTTAGCTGCTCCACACACATACATTCTTGAATCATATTGGGCATCTCCGATTATGCCACTGGATTATCTAGTCGCAGGAGTTACATCTTATAATTAGAATCATCTTTCAGACTCAATCTGAATAAAAGCTAAAATCATTATCCAAATCCCAACCCAATTTCTAAAATGGTATTGCAATCTCCATCAAAAAGGGTCACCTACCATATAGCCAACACCTCCATATTAATGAACACATATTAGTTTCAATTAAAAGAATAATCATTTTTTAATTTTTTGAAAAGTCAGTTTAAATACAATACAAAATATTTAAACTCATGCCTTGCACTTTTTTTAGGCTCCTTACTTATAAAAAAAAGCCTATAAAATTGGTTTGAGAAGGTGGAAGCAAATATGCTAAAAGCTATTTCCCCTAGAAACAGAATTGACAAAAGGTATGTGTGTGTATCGGATAAATAACCAAGGATTGCATGGCAATTCGTACAGTCATGAAAAAAAAAATATAACAATGAAATAATCAACAATATGAGTCCATTGTGTTTCACATAGTTATACCTCAGCACCAGAAAACTTATCAGAACAGCCTAGAGTACCACATGCAAAGCACTGATGTTGATTATATTCACAATTCTTACAGTAGAAATTCTGGATATCCTGCAAAATTTTATCACAGGCAATCAAATTTCAACCAGTACACAATGATAAAGATAAATGAAAAAAAGGAAAAATTGAATAAATATAAGAATATAAAATTACATACATCAACTTCCTTCTGACTAAAACCAAGAGAGGCACAAGCAGATTCTTCACCATCCTCCTCGTTAGCATGAAATGACCTCATGCATTTTCCATCACAACTGCATTTATCATTTAATAACTTCAAAATTGAAAAAAAAATCATTGAGGCATGAAAAACATATACAATAATATGTAGAAATTATGTAAAATAACCTAAATATGCTACACATAATAGAGAAATCATACTAAATTCAAATAACCCTAACAGAAAGAAAAAATCATACCACAAAAGTTCACCTCCATTGTCACAAATTGCACAAACAGAATCAAACAACCCATCCTCTCCATCTGAATCTTCACCAATTTCATCAATCAAATCATTGTCAGTATCATCAGTTATAAATCCAGGTCGTGCTAAATCTTTAACTTCCTGAAATCAACGAATAATATTTTTAATATAACAAAACGTATGGCATGAATAAAAGCAATCAACAGAATACAATGTTTCACAAAAATATTAGCTCCAATGAAGGAAAACTAAATATCTAACAAACCTCATCAGAAAGTTTCTTAATCTTCAGCCTATCTTTATCTTCCCGAACCATGAGGAAAAGCTGTATAAATTGAATACTTGTCACTGAAGTGAGGCACAAATAATGATAAAAAAAAGGAGAAGAAATTAATTTGTAGAAAATAATATATTTAATTTAAGGATTAATCAAAGAGGGCAAGTCAAAGGATAACTAAATCCTTATCTTTGTCCTTATAACAAAACCAAGGAGAGAGCTAATCTATCATACTAAAGGAAAAGCCCATTTTAGGGACACAGTAGATGCATCATCAATAATTAAATATAATTTATGAAGGATCACATAATTAACCATATGAAAAGGATATTAAATTACTACGACAGCAGGAAAACAAGGAAAGATTTATAAAATAATCAGAGCTGAAGCAACTACCACTGCACTATAGTACATAGTATGATAAATCAGTATTGAGATCATACATCTCAATATTGCATGCAAACCACTACATAAACTTCATGTCCTTGACCTATATAAATCTCACAGATATCATCAATTATATCAAATAACAAATAGATTTTTCATGTATTTCCAATTCAATTTAAATAAAATCAAGAGTCAATCCAGTGTAAGCTATATGTACAAAGTTATAGGTAAGAGTATCGTATCTAACATGATTAAATAATAGATACCACAATTTTCTAAAATTATCATAGAGATAAACCAAAGCAAGTTAATAAAGTATTTCAGAGTAGACTTGTATAGAAAAATTTACTGTATAATTTATAGTCATTCCTACCGTCATAATTCTAAATTAACAAAATATAGCAATTGAAACAATAAGCGTAAATGATATCTCATAAATTCAGATTCAACAAAGATGTGATCCAAACCAGACAATATTGGGCCTTTAAGCCAAGTTTATAAGAAGAGGGTTTAAAAATAAGGAAGATGTGCTGAGAGAACAAATTGGCTAAGCATAGAAAAGCAAAACAGAAGGTGTGATATGCATAACAGAATGTCCACATGACAAGAAGACATTGGAGTAGAATATTCTGTCATGATGGGAAAGATAGTGAAGGACGTGTTCATCATAGGGTAGGAGAGAATAGCATAAGGGAGAACAGAAATAGGGTGAGGAATTTGTTAGGCATTTGCCTTGGAGACAGAGGTTGTGTCTTGCAGCTCTGCTCTGGTTGTAATCTTCTATTTTGCATTCCTATTTTCTGTTTTTCCTGGTTTCCTTTTCTAAGCTAGAGTCATACTGCTGCTTCCGCCATCAGAGTTGCTCTCCAAAAATCATCCATTTCCTTTCATATACTACCTGCTTCTATCAGAGTCAAAAAAAGTTTCTGAAGGTCTTCTGTTTTTTCATCAAAAGAAAGTGACTATGCCTATAGTAGCATATCTTCAAAAAATAAGTTCCTCACTAGGACAGCATTCACTCCTAATGTTTTTCTAAATGGTTATTCATCCTAAAATTACACATGCAAGAGAGAAAAACAGGGAAACAACTGCTAACAATAATGGAAAAAGGGAAATACCCGCAAAAGAATAAAGCAATTCATTAGAGCAGTGTTTTTTCAAGCAGATGGGAGGTGAAAGTGCAACCTAAAATTTTAATTGTGGTGCTGAGATATCTGGAAAGAGAAGCACATGATTTGTAGTTGAAGGGAAGCAGGGAGAGAACTGTGCAATCTACTTACGTTTTATTTATTCATTCTTTCCATAAACAAGGTAAAGTAGAAAATCAGAGCGATTAAGAAGCTTATTTAAATTTCTGAACTCCATCAATTAACAACCTCACCCTTAATAGATGCCACAACCACAATAGTCAAAATTTATTCAAAAATGCAATCCAACTTTACCTCTTAATCCTAGATCTTTACTGGAACTTGTAAAGGTTACAATTTAGTATGATAAGACATATCTGTTCTCTTAAACAAAAAAAAAGGTAAAAACATAGCAACGGATATAATAAGACAACTTTTTGGTCTTGCATCAGATATCAGACCCATCTTTAATGTAAAATATAAATTTTAAATCACAAAAAAAAACATACCGATATATTTTCAAACCATGTTTTAAATCAATAGCCCCTAAAGGATGTTTCAGAAGGGAAAAATAGATAGAATGCTAATTTCCAAGTTCACCACCAAAGCATATTTGTTAAAGACTTAAATACAAACCTTGGACTTTGCTAAGCCAGCATCTCTTTTGGCAGCTTCACCCATTAAAGTCATATGATTTAATATATCATTTTGCGAGGGCAAAACCTCATAAGATCTGCACATAGTTTTAAAAATGTCACAATATGCATTTCCGCAACAGTTAGGATAAAAAGAACTCTAGAACTCTGGAAATTACCTAAACTCCTTATTCTTACTCAAGTTATCCCACGCAGACTTGGCAGGTGAGTCGGGATTCCTTTTCGCATAACTCATGAAGTGAATGGTGATCAAAATAGTTCTTATGGTTTCCTCATAGCTCTTCCTAGGCTTCTCAAGCTTAATCCATCTCCCATCCTTTGACAATACCGATATCTCAGGCCTCACACAAGAAAGATCAAACCTCCACGCAACAACTTGCACGAAAACTTTCTGCAGCCCATTATCTGCAAAACCACGCAAAAACACCTGCATTTTCTTGCCAACTGGACTCTCTGACTCACTCCACCGAATTGGCAACACAGAAAAACACACCGGCACATCTTTGTCATCTTCAAAATAGTAATTTGACACAGATAGCAGCTGATCCTCTCCCTCATCATCTGAAGATGCCATGTCCTCTATTTTTCACTCTTCAAACCTACTCAATACCTAAGCACCAAAAACACAAAATACCTATATATAAAAAAATATAACAATGAATAACACCAAGATTTTAAAGAACAGTCAGAAACAACAAAGTTTTTTGGAGCGCATCCTCAATTGTGTTGCAGTGGTGACATTTTTGTCAGCAATACCAAAATAGCACATGCACAACAAAACTGTGCCCGCAAGAAGCAACCGTAGTTCAAAACCTTAATAACACTTTTTGGAGTGTCAACAATCGCATTTATGGTAGCATCAATAGAATTCTTCAGCAGTATCAAATAACGCAAAAGAAAAAAATCAGTGGCCATGTCCGCAGTTTAAAACCATTATAACACACTTTGGAGTGTCCACAACCACAATTGTGCTTGTATCGGTCGCATTTGTCAATAATATCAAAGAATGCAACAAAATCGTGACCACGACGGCAATATAAAACACCGATAACACTCAACAAGATATTAAACTAAAGAATAAATGAAAAAAGCTGAATGTGAAATCACGAAAATTTAATTGCACAATCCACAAGTGATAATAAAGAAAGACAGTAAGAAAAACTCGAGGAAATCAAATTTAACGATTCCGACAGAGCATTGAAGGAAAAACGTGAGAAACTAAGAGCGAACATATATCCCTGACATGGTGCGAGTTTGCGAGGGATTTAAAACACGAAAAAATTGAAGAGCGAAGGGGAGAAATCCTGCGTACCTTCTGCGATGACGAACGCAGCGTTACGAGGGTTTAGGGCTTCAGGTTTTCAGTACGAATGCGAGAGAAGAGAAGAAAAGAGGAGGGGAGACGGTTGATTCAGGCTTAAACTCTTCCTGAAGATTCTGAAACAAAGAAACTGAGATTGAAGCTTAAGAAGTGAGGTGTAGTTTTTCTTTTTAATTAAAGCTTTATTAAGCATGTTATTGATCATTGATTATTGTTTGAGATTTATCAAAATTTGATTTTGTAGTATAATTTAAAAGTGTGCATTAACTCAAATTTAGTATATATGAAAATAATAAAATATAATTTTAGATTAATATAATTATTTGAAAATTAATAATAGATTTTAATTTTTTTTCTCAGTGAAAAAAAACATTAAATAGTAATAGAGATAGAGATGTATCCGCATTTTTTATTTTTATAATTTATATATATATATATATATATAATTAAAATTTAAATAAATAATATTAATATTATTATAATATATTTTAATAAATATAAATATACATAAAAAAATATATATAAATTATTTAAGTGTACCTACCTATTCATATATTGTGAATAAAACACAATTATTATAGTAGTTATATACGATAAATTTACAAATATCTTTAATTTTAAAAATATAGAAAAAAAAAAATCAATTTAAAATTGAAAAGCAATTTTCAAAACAAATGGGCCAAAACTCAAAATTAAACTATTTTGTGATTAATTTGAATTGAATTGAAAATTAAAAAAAAAATAATAAGAAGCATTGTGCCATAATCAATCAACTCAAGAGGTGTTTGAAAAAGAAAAAGTTTGCAAAAGCATGTTCCATGAAAAATCAAATTCGTAGTTCGCCAAAAAACCATGAAAAACAAGCACATTTTGCAAAATAAAGTATAAAATGGATCAAGACTTGGAAATGGAAAAGAACACATCACCCTTGTTATGAATCCCAAAGGATAAGTGCAAGAAGATTCGTCACTTGAGAAAACTTCTCAAGATAAAAATCAAGACAAGAGTATAAAACTCTTAAAGACTTTCAAAATGAACTCACAATGAGAATTTCATTCAATCTTCATTCTCTTTTATAAGCACCATGTCACTATTTTGAAGATGAAAGACATCTCTCAAGTGTTTAGAAATATTAGGAAACCCAGATGTAAACACAAGACTACTTATGTTAAAGTTAATTTAATTAATCATATGTTTAACACTTAGTTAACTCTTAATTAACCCTAGCACATGAGTGCCTCATTGAAATTAGGGAAAGACACATGGTAGCTAAATCTCATCAGTACACTTTCAATAAACACATATGACACATGAAAAGGTTAAAAGTCACGTGAAGTAGTTACAACTATCAATACATTTATGAAAGTGGCATGTGTTGGTTATAAACTCTTTATGTGACTTCTATACTTATGAATTTTGTCCAATATGTGCCTCTTAGTAACTCTTAGATCGCAGAATATTCAACGAGAATCAAGAAATATTATATGATCTCAAAGTTTACAAAATTTGAGAGCTTCATTGCATCTTCTTCCATTTCTTTTAGTCTGCATCCTCTGAATCTTCCTTAGAAACTCCACAAAATCTTCTCCTTTATTCTTTTATTTTTGCATTGCTTCATTTATTTATTCTTGAAGTTCCTTTTATGTTTCTTTATTAGATTCTTCTCCAATAATATTACATCAACAATTAAACGAAAACACTTTCGTCAAAATGATAAGTTGTTGTTTGAGTAAGAAAATAATAGATAGAAGGTCATTTCTTTGTCTCATTTTCACTTAAACGAGAATCCTCACTTAAACAAAAATACATCAAAAATCAAATTATGCAAAAAAAATCAAAACATGTCCAAAAACTTACCGAAACATTTTATACCAATTCGATTATTTTTAATAAATTTAAATGAACAATTAACACAACACTAAATCTTAAAAGCTCATACAACATTAATCTAACTCAACATAGTCATTTTAAACTCAAATTCACACATTCAAATTATAATTTAAGCTACTTATAACATTTCAACTTAATAATTCACTTTAATATACATATCATCCAATTATAACTACTTCAAATACAACAAATACACCACTTGATCAACAACCATTCCAAAAGTCAAAAGTAAATACTACAATATTTCGATTTCAACTAACATGACTTTTTTAATTTTTAATCTCAAATCATATTTAGACTTTCACACTAACTAAAAAAAATTCCAAATACTACTAAATATCCATCATCAATTAAAAATGAAATAAAATCATCAACTCCTTTTACCTTTGATCTTATGTTCCTATACAAAATATTTATCAAAAGCACAATTTGATTGATTCAGATTGTCCTAATTTATGCTATCTTCTAAATTTCTACTTCTAATAAAAGAGAATATAAGAAATGATTTCTTAATTAAAGAAAAGGTAGAGGTAATTTAAGAAAATAAGTTTATAAAAATTATGAGATTTTATAAATGAAACTAAATAGTTAAAAATTTAATATATATATATATATATATATACAAGAAAAAAAATTGAAGAGTGTACACAAGAAATTTTTTTTAAAAAAATCATCAATTTAATTCTTATTTATTACATATTGAAATAGCATTGCATAACTTATTTTATTTATTAATATTATAAAATTTTAATTAATTTATTTCTTTATTTTTTTATTATAATTTCTTTATTTTTTAATAAAATATCTGTGTACGGGTATAGGACTAGTTATTACAAATACTACATCATCATGTACTTTCATAGATCTTGATAGATGGACAACAAAGTTCCTTTTCGTCAATTAAATATTTTAGAATTTTATAATTATTGAATAAATTAAACTTTTACCATAAAGGAGTTTGTTATTTAAAGTTAAATTGAACTACCCACGTATTAAGTGTGTTTGTGAAACAAAAGTATTTTTTTTTATTAGAGAATAACATTGATTTGTGTTTGTGAAACAAAGCATAAATTTTATTTTTCTTAAAGAATGACGTTGATTTGAACACAATGTAATTTTCTTTTGGAGAATAATTTTTTATTTTTCAAAAACTAACAAACAATTATACTTTTTGGAGATGAATTTCTATTTTATAGAAAAACTAAAAATAAATTACACAAAATTGAATGACTAATAATATATTTAAATACGACAAACTCTATAAAACAAGTCCCATACAATAATTATCTCTAGAAATACTTATCATCAATAAACATAAAAAAAAAAACTTGTACATGATTTAAAAAATCTAAAAAGAATCTATATACTATTTTAACCAGAATATCTTTCTCAACAATCAAATGACGGATATAACTTCTCCTCTGACCAAAAGGAAAAAAATATTAATATTTATTTAACTTCAATTTTTAGAGAAGACGACGTGGCATCTTACGATCGAAGCCCTTTCCAATTTCTGTCTTTACACTTCAAAACCCAAAGAGTCAGAGAGAGAGAGAGAAAGAAAGATAGAGAGAGAAAGAGAGAGACTGAACTACACTATGGAGTAGAGAGAGAAAACAAAAAACCTCATCACCAGAGAGAGAGAGAGAGAGGGAGAAAAGAGTCCGTTAATTTCAGTTTAAAAGAGAGAGAGAGAAAAAAAATGGTGACAGAGGAACAAATATCGGAAGCGGTATCGTCGCTGCTGCGCGAATCGAACCCTAGCCAGCGTAGCTTCACGACGCTGAACCAGGTGGTGGAGGAGCTTCAGGCCAAGCTCGGCCACGACCTCTCACACAAGCTCGATTTCATCACCGCGCAGATCAACCTCCTGTTCGGATCGCAACCACAACCACCACAACCTCCGCCGCAAAATGCGCACAGGCAGATACAACAGCCGAAAGACCATTTTGCCCCTCCACCAAACCCTAATTTCCACTCTGTTCCTGTCAGTTCCGGCTTCCAGGCTCCCAAATTCCCTAATTCTAACGCTGTCGTCGCCACTGCTGCTGATATTTCGCGTGCTGAAGCTCCTGCTCCTGTTCCTGCTCCTGCGCCTGTTAACGATGCTCCGAAGGAAAGGTTAGGTTTCGCCGAGAGGAAATTGTTTAGTTTGTTTGAAAATGTTTGGAAGAGTGAGAACTGATTAGTGAGGGGAAATTAGGTTTAGGGGAAAAGGAATTGGAACAATTAGCTCCACTTGAACGGTGAACCGCGATTTTTTTGCTTGTAATATACTCTTATAATACACGCTTAACATATTATAGTTTAGATTACAGCTCGTGAGGGACATTCTTTTCTTTCATTTTTTTTCATACTTGGAATTTTTTTTTTCATACTTGGAAAAAAATAGAAGTTCAAAAAGAAAATGAAAAAAATTATTTGTACTTAAACCAATTTGTAAAAGACCTCTCATCTTAGCTAACCTGTATTTCATGCATGACCTAATTTTAGCTCTCATTGTATTTTCCTAATATTTTTTATAAACATAGATGAAAATATGTATATCGATTAACTTTATTGATGTTTGCGTGTTTCAATGATTGAATTGAGAAGGATAGATTTGTTATTTTTGGAAGAAAAAGGCTTTTGAGGTCTCCTAATTTTAATCTAAACATGCTTTTTACATATTTTTTGTACAATGTATCGGCTCTCTACATCTACTTTTTTCTTTCTGGTGGTATGTTTAATCTTTATAACTATCTTTCTCTCTTGATCTATTTTCTTTTGTCTTTAAATAAATTGCAAATAGTTAAAAATAATTTTAATTTTTAATTTAAATTGTTGATTGTAAGTCTACATATAATTTATATATTTAAAGATATTTATTTATTATGAATTTTAGTCATATAAAAATAAATATTTAACCTATGCAATTGACGGACTTAAAAAATACTAGTTGTTTAATTGTTGAAAACAGAGAATTTATGACTTGGGAAAATATATTTGTTTGTTTATTTTATTTTCACTTATACTTGTTGGTAAAAATAGTATTGTTGTTGTTTTTGACTGTTCGGCTTGAAAAAGTGAAAATAAAATGACATTTCTATCTGTTTGTAAAAAATAAAAATTTAAAACAGGGAAACCACACTTGCCTTTGGCAGAAGATTAAACTTTAACAATAGATGCTGTGTCAGCAACATAGTTGTTACTCAAGATCGCTGTATGGATAGTAAGGGGCAATGAGTTTGCATGTGCTTGAATTCAAACCTTTTTGTTTTGTATTTTCAAACGGAATATTATATATTACATTTTGCTTTTTTGTTGTGATTTGTTTGGTAATCGTAACTAGTAGTAAGTTATGCTATTTTTCTTGTGTCTTGTAGTACTCAAACAAAGGCGAAGAGAAGAGGTGGCCCAGGAGGTCTCACCAAACTTTGTGGTGTATCGCCTGAACTTCAGGTCATTGTTGGCCAGCCAGCACTGTCGAGGACTGAGGTTAATAGCAATATATTTTTTGAAATTTGTTGTTTGCTTAATCATTATGATATGTTCCAGCAATATTTCTAAAATGTGGAATGACTGTGGTTTAGATTGTCAAGCAACTGTGGGCTTACATAAGGAAAAACAATCTTCAAGATCCCAGCAACAAAAGGAAAATAATTTGCAATGAAGAGCTGCGTGTGGTGTTTGAGACTGATTGTACTGATATGTTCAAGATGAACAAGTTGCTAGCTAAACACATTATCCCCCTTGAACCAACCAGTAGGTATCTTGGTGATGGTTGTTTTTATTGAATTGTGGTTTAATGTGTTGTTTAAATTCTTCATGTTTGTGCACTTTCAGAAAAGCCTGTTCCAAAAAAGCAGAAGGTAGATGTGGACTCAGGAAAAAGAATTGCTGAACCTACTCCTTCTGTAGTAATATCTGATGCACTCGCTAACTTTTTTGGCGTTACTGAAAGGGAGATGCTACAGTCTGAGGTTCTGAGACGTATCTGGGAGTACATAAAAGTCAACCAGCTAGAGGTAAACAATGGAGAGATAAAATATGTACTAACTTCGTGCACAGTGACATTGATGCATTAAAATTTAATACGATGATGATGCTGATAATTATTGATAAGATAATTGATAGTTTTTTTGCTAACTACTGCTGTATTTTGTAACACTAAACTTGCTTAAAAGTTCCATGTTTTTTCTTCTTTCAACTCTGCCCCACTTTAATATCTTTGTCTTTGAACTGCATGGATTTTTCTTTCCCTGTTTATTATTATTACTATTTTACATTTTTTATTCAATTACTAGCATTTTGTTACATCTTACGTTGTGATTATTGTCTGTTTTACTGAGCATAATTGAATCTAGTATCAAACCTTGAAATTTCAGTCTTTGTATTTGTCTAAATTGTTTCTAGTGCTCTAATGTTCGGTGCATTGGTAAGTTTCTGTGTTTTTATTAAGATTGAGCACAAGCAAATAGGTCCTCTAGCGTGTATTCCAATGGGCAATTGAAGGCAAATGTGGTTATTGCAGGAAGAAGATAAAAACAGTTTGCTTTTTACACAATTAGTTTGAAAAAATAGTTAAATGATCTGATCTTCTGAATAACAAATTATGTGTTATTAACTTTGTTGGGACATAACTTGTTGACTCTGTGATGCGAATAACAAATTATGATCTGATATTTCTAGGATCCTATGAATCCTATGGCAATACTGTGTGATGCGAAGCTTCAGGAGATCTTTGGCTGTGAAAGCATTTCAGCATTGGGAATACCTGAAGTTCTGGGCGGTCATCATATTTTTAGGAGTTCATGATGCTGACAGCATTTTATGGTTAGTAGAATTGACTTGCACCGCAGTTTTGTTTTCGAAAACCGTCATATCACTTATTTTTCCTAACCTCTTTTAATTTTCACTAGACCTACTTTATGTGAAGCTTCTGTGATATTTGATTGCTTAGTCAATTTTATTCTATTGTGTCTCAAAAATGACTTATCCTAAATAGGCTTTGAAGGTTTCGTTTTCATTTGGATGGATTTCCTTTTGCTTTTCCAAATGATATTTATGCATAGAACTTGATAAAATGTTTGCTTTTTGGCTGCAGTGACAGATTGCAGGGTGTTAATTCCAGTATAGTTGGAGCTGATCTTGACCTCATGTTGATATGGTTCTGTAATTTGACTGATCAGATTTGTGTTCTTAGTTCATGTTGATAAGTTATTAGTAGAATGAAAATGTAATAGGGACAACTATTAGTATGGGAGTTATGTGTTTCTAGGACTTGCAGTTCTTGTTTGTCTAACTTGGCACTTAGGATAGAATGACCTGTGGGTGGGTATTCTGACACCTGTAAAATTCTCTGACAATAGGAAAGAAAATTATGTACAAGGTATCTTCCTTCAAACATTACTCATGCCATTTATGTGTAGCTAATGAAATGCAGCTTGCCAGATGTACATACGTATGTTTTTTTTTTGGATAAAACTTAGATAACGATTGTGCTTATTATGATGTTATTCTCAATAGAAACACACGTGTATTATCATATCTCAAACAAGAGAACTTCAAAAAGGAGAACCAAGTGCTTTAAAAGTAATACATTGCGTGCTTTATGCTTACCTCATCTATGTATTGGATTTCTAATTAAAGGGAAGGGGATAAATGACTGCGCTTTGATTTTAGGAGTGTCAATTAATTTGGACCAACTAGATAATCTTAAGTTAAATATAGTTGGTTAAATTTATGCTGTATATTTGGGGAGCTTAAGTCAAACATAATGAGAAATAACTTTCTTTGAATGGGATAGCAATTCCTTGATTAAAAACCTGATTGTCATGGAAACAATTTACTTGGTTTAAAACTGAATTCATGTCATTGAGACAATTCACTTGACTTTTTTTTTTTTAATTTTTTTGGCCTATATGCAAAAGTTGTTTTTTTGTTTTTACCTGTATATACAATAAAGTTGTCATTTTAGTTAAAAGGAGAGTGACGACTAAAGGTCATTTAATTCGTAGGAATATTCAGTTGTGAGCTAGTTAACGTTAAGTATGTAAGGAATCTTCATAATATCTACTAACACAGATACAAAGATAATTTAATTTCTAAAATGTATAACACGCGAGTACATAAATCTATATATTATATTATTATGAATTATATAAATTGATAATAAAGATTTATGTGGACAAATATGTTTTAGTTTTTTTTAGCATAAAAATGTTTTTCATGACTGATTCAAAAAGATTTGTTCATTATTTTTATAATCATACTAAAAATTTATACAATAAATTTGAGTTTTTAAAAAATTAATGTATTTCTTATTTTTAAAATTGTATTAGAATCATGTTAGAATTGTCAGAAATCTAATAAATAATTTTTGAATTGGACACTTCATCGATACGTATCTTACGAGTGTCATATGATGAGTGTTGGTGTCCGATACGTGTATTCGACATAGAGACGCCATTTAAAAGGAGTGTCCGAACTTCATATGTCATCACCCTCTCATAATCAACTTAGGTTCACATGGAACCAAGGAAGTGATGATATCTTTAAGAATGAAAAAGATATATAACCAAGGAAACGATGTTGTCTTTAAGAATGAAAAAGTAGACGAGGAGAATATATTTGGAACTATATCTAAAGGATGATCATAGAAAGATATCTAACAAAATCCCAAGAGCTTACTTTTCCTACTCTGATGTCTTTGCTCAAAAACTTGCATCCAAGGAATTCAAAAGTAGAGATATATCTGTTTATATACATTAGTGCTAATGTAGTGGATGTACATAAATCCAGGTGTAGGATGATAGAGATAAACCGTGTAAATTATGCACTCAGAATTACCATATTATTAGATGGTTACCCTCATAAAAGGTGGTGAATGACAAGGCATCCTTTGCATACAAATAGTGTATTTTTTATAGTTGGAAGATGTAGCAATGCCTCTGTTATCAGATGCCTTTGTGTGAAAGCAAGATATTAATTTTAAACATTATAGGTACTGATATAATGTTAATGTCAAACAATAGCATAACGATGTAATGGAGGAAATCAAAGCCCATGTGATATATTAAAACTTTTTTTCATAAACAACTCTGACGTGAGACAATCCTCCAAGAATGGAGAAATAATATATTACTCAGTTATCGAGACAAGATCAAGATTATATTTGACATGACCTTTGAGTAATGTAGTAAAACACAACTAATCACCTAATCAATTGCTAATTTGGTATTAGGTAAGAACAACTTGATTAACTTCACTTGAAAAACATGTATTAAAATATTATAAATAGCTAACAATCTCTGTGAATGCACTGTTTGTTTTATTATGCTTTTATTGCCCTACGCCTATTTATTGTTCACTTGATTATTAATTAGACTAAATTTATAAATGCACCCACCCACTCTCAACGAGAAACAAATGATCTCAACTTACAAATATATTGAAAATAGTTTATTTCTATTTAAAATATAGAGTATCATCTCATTATCTATAAGAACATTAAATACAAACTAATTCCATTCAGAAATACTTATTCAACGAATTCAATTTGTCTACTAATTAAACAAATATTATCTCATTAATTTATTATTTCCATCTAAGTTACTTATTACGTGCTTTCAACCCTTTATTCTTTATTTTTATTAATGTTTCTCTACAAACTTAGTTGAACTCACGAAGTGCACATTTAAGAATTTCCAGAATATAGGTTAGAAATTAAAAGTTAGGAATAATAATGCTCTTTCCTTAGCTGAATTATTTCACAAACAGAGGATAATTGTATTTGCAATTAGGTGAATTAAATATGTAGGCCATTCATTAAGTTATTGGCTACTTAATTAAATTTAAGAAAATTCAACCCTATTTAATCTTATTATTTAAAAAATATTTTTTCATCTTTAAGTATCATCTCAATAAATATTTAATTAAAGATAATTTAGTAAAGTATTTTTTTTATTATATGAACAAATATACTAAATTTATCTACTACTTTTTATTAGAAAACAGTTAATTTTGTTTATAGTTGATTCCAATAATAAAAAAATGACAACCAAACCTTTTGACACTAGAAAATTTAAAGTTTGGAAACAAAAGATACACCATGAAGTGATATTTAAATGAAAAAAAAAATCTTTTCATTTGTAAAAAAAGTGATGCACACAGAGAGAATCTGGAAGAAAAAAAAAGTTAGAGATCAAAATGTATTTAAACATTACTATAATATGAAGGGGATTTTACCCATTTTTGTTTGCATATCCTCCTGTAGAAATTGATGTATCATTAATTACTTTTTGTTTTATTTATAAATTATTTTGTTTGAGCTATTCCCAAATGACTGTTTTCTAAAATTACAGAAATATAATTTTATTCCTTAAAATAATTAAATATTTGTCATTTTAGTAGGCATGCTTTCAAGAAACTTTGTTATTTTAAAGCTTTAGAAATCAAAATATTTTGTCAATTTGATAATTTTTGGAGTTAAAACAATATTTTTGCAATTGCAATGATCAATCCAGTTTATCTAATTTTAAAGTATTAAAATTATTTAATATATTACTAGCATATATTATTTAATTATTCTTCATAACAAAGAGTTAAACTAGGCATACTCTAAACATAAATAGCTAGCTGTATATTTCAATTTGTTTCTAAAAAAGAAATAAATGAATTCACTTGTCTACTAGTATGGGTCGAACGACTAATGACATGTCTTGGTCTCATCACTAGACTGATCGACTTGAGGTCCGCACCCATTGGACCAATCGATAATATAAGTCTTATTTTACCCAATCAAGGTCAGCGAAGCTAATTCGTGATTAGAAGTTAGGTAATGCAGCCTTAAACGCGATCTAACCCCTTAACTTGACCCAATAAGGAAAACCAACCAAAGATAATATAAATAACACATATTTCAAGAACCAGGTATGTCATTGTCTACAGTATTCTGATAACCGAGGATCGAACCTTTTTGCTGACTTGAGCGTCGGAGTGTCTTCTACAAGTACCCCATTCGAAAATCACCAGAGGACTGAGAGTTGAAACTAAGGAGGAAGTTGAAGATCAATACGACCGACCAACAAGGAGGAGGAAAGTGAATCTTCTCAATAATTCTTCATGCCCCAACCTAGAGAACAACTTGTAAGTTCAGAGTGATCGAAGAAGGATGAAAAGAGATAATAAATGAGTTGAAAAAGAGAAAATAAAATTAATAATAATAATAATATATAAAATCAAAATTCAAAAATCAAATAACAAAATATTTAAATACTAATAAAAAATTTATTCATAGTCATTCGAACGAATTTTGTAAAAATAATAGATAAAAAAAATGACAAAAGTGGTTAAAAACAACAGCAATCCTACATAATACTACACAATAGGACCACACGCATTTAAGTAGGTAGCTGTAAAACTTTTTTCTTAGGCTATAAACAATAAATATTTAGTCAGTGTAGAAATACCATTACACTTCAACCACTTCCACCAAATCTTATAATTTTTTTAAATCTATTTCTATTATTAAATCTTAAACTTTAAATCTTAAAAATACTCCTCACTATCGGTTTATAACTTTTTATAATTTTTCTATATCTTTTTATAGACTTAGGTTTCATTATTAGGTTATTCACGTATCAAAATATATTTTTGTTCTCGAACGGGTGTACCTGCAGGAGGCGATAAGTCAGTTAGAGTGTCAATACTCGGTTGTCAGAGTACGGTAGATAATAACGTACCTGATTCTTGGGATCTGTGCTATTTATATTACCTTAATGGGCCTTCGTTGATGGGTCGGATTATGAGGTTGGTTCATGTTTAGGGTTATGCTAAACAACTTTTAATTATGGATTAACCTTGTTGACTTGGTCAACCCATGACTCGTCGTCATTGATCGGTCGGTCACATGTCATTAAGTGACCTTCTTATCGTGATCGAGTGATTCGAGTTCCTGATAACTCCTCAAGTAGTTCGGTGGTGCCAATACAATTATTAAATTATTAAACTTATTATCGATGTTTGATCACGACTTTTCTACTTGAAATTATAAATAACATTGCTTACAAACACTTGAAATATGAATTAGGTGATATTTTTCTAATTTATTTTTTATTTTACTAATTCTATTTGCTTTCTCTATGCTGAAAGGAAGATAAGTGTCACTTAACATCATGGTTTCCATGAACTTTTTTTCTTCTATAAATTGGGTTATGAGCAAGTTGATTCTCACACACTACACTGTTATTTCTCCTTCCTAGATTTCCTTGTCTCTTGTTGACCTCAACTTTTGGCCACAATGGCTTCTTCACCTTCTTTGCACATAGCAATTCTCCCATGGTTTGCAAAGGAACACATCTCACCATTTCTGCAACTCTCCAATAGCCTTGCAGAAAGAGGCCTCAAAATCTCTATCTTCATCCCAAAACACACTCATGCATACTTCCAACACCTCAATCACCACCCTCATCTCATCTCCCTTATCCCAATATGTGTTCCTCAGAATGATCATGGCATTCCCCATGTTGCTGAAGTCACACCAGAAGTCCCTTCTTCCACTGTCTCACTTTTGATGACTCCAATGCTCCTATATGAGAAGGACATTGAAATCCACCTCCTTGAGTTAAAACCAAACATTGTGCTCTTGGATCATGCATATTGGGTGCCAAAACCACGCTTAACTCAATGCTTAGGAATTAAGTCTTTAGTTTATTACGTTATAAGCTCTTCATCATTGACTTATGAACTATCATATTCATACCCTTTAGGGATATCTAAAGGGTACTACTGCAACACTACTGAACATCATCGCCTGTTGCATGAACCAAAACTCCTTGCTGAATCAGGGAAAGTTGGTCATGGTAAAGGCATTGTTCGCACTGAACGTTGTACTAAGAGCACTCTAACTCAATCTTATGCAACAGGACTCAAAGGTTGTGCAGTGATTGAAGAAGCTTATGTTGATTATCATAGGAGGAGGCATGTGTTGGTTGAAGGGCATGTTAATGTACCAAAAGAAGCAACGTGCCTTTTTGATGAAAGTTGGGCTAAATGGCTTGGAAATTTTGAAGCTGGCAGAGTGGTTTATTGTTCCTTTGGTAGTGAGTGCAGATTAGAAGCATGTCAGTTTCAGGAACTGCTGTTGGGGCTTGAGCTATCAGGCATGCCTTTTGTGGCAGCTCTTAGACCCCCTAAGGGTTTTGAGTGTGTGGAATCAGCACTTCCAAAAGGGTTTAAAGAGAGAGTTGAAGGAAGAGGGGTTGTGAGTGGTGGATATGTTCCTCACAGGTTCATTTTGGAGCACTCTTCTGTGAAGTGCTTTGTTACCCTTTGTGGATATTCTGGGTCTTTGTCTGAGGCGCTGGTGAACAAGTGTGAGTTGTTGTTGTTGCCAAATCATGGTGAAATGATGTTCAATGCAAGGGTGATAGGAAACACCTTGAAGGTTGGAGTGGAAGTGGAGAAGTTGACCATTAAGATGGTTTCTTTACCAAAAAAAGTGTGTGCAAGACTCTGAAAATTATGCAAAAATGATGTTAATCTATGTTGGACTTATCTAAAGAAATAATAATAGCTAGATTAGACCCTTATGTTATGCCTTTGATCAATAAAATTATTTTAGTTTTTTTGTATAATTAGAGTATATATGTATATTTCATTTTTATATCATATATACAGTATATAAAAAATAAGTATTTTTTTTATGAAAATATGTTTAAAGAAGATAAGATCACTGAACAATAGAATTTTGTTTTCTAGTATTTAAGACAATTATATTACCACTCTGTACCAGTAGATCCAATAAAGACATAAATATGTGAGAAACCAACTTCCATTTTTAATTTAATTTTTTCATTGTTTTCTCTTTTAGAATCCAAACATAGTTGGAGACCAATTTTATTTTTTAATTTATAATTTAAAATACTTTTTTTTTTCAGTTTGTCTCTATACTCTCTTTTGAAAATATTTCTATTCAATACAAAGTCACTATACAGAAACACCTCGTTTAGGAATTAAAAACTTGGTTCTCAATGTTGTGAAACCAGTCATTTCCATTAGACTTATCTCTATTGATATATTGACACTATTAATTAAATGAGTTTTATCAGATATGGGAGTAAAAGAATCTTACACTCAATGCATACCAATTAATCTCTTGTATAAAATAACATGAAAGAATAACACATGAATAAAGTGTCGTGTATTATGTCAAAGACTTTTTTTACTTCTTTAACAAATATATCTCTTTTAAATATAGAAAAACCAAATATGGTTCAGAACAAATTCATCCACGACCAGATTCAAACCATACTGCAAGGTTCTTTTGTCATTTTTTTTTTTCATAATAGCAAGTAATGGACAAGTTTATGTTTGAGACCAAATCTTTAATTCTAAAAAGTAAACCAATCTCGTGAACATCTGCAGAGTGGATTCACATGACACACCTAAAAGTATGTGAAACCAATACAAAATATTAATCCAACAACACTCCAAACTGCAGTAGTATAAATTAACATTAAGGCAAAACCACAAGTGTAGATTAGACCTAGCTGCTTGGTAAACTTGGTTAAGGAGGATATGGCACATACTAGTGGCAATGTTTTGGTGCAGTGGCTACTAGCAACCTTGCTCATTGCCATGTTAGGTGGTGCCAAAGCTATTGTTTTATGTGACACAGAGTCAAGTAAACTAAGCTCATGCTATGCAGCAGTTACTGGGCAATACCCTCCAAAACCAAATGAAAAATGCTGTGATGTTGTTAGGCATTCCAATTTGCCTTGCCTTTGCAGATACAAGTCTATCCTACCAGCATTTGGATTCAACCCCACCAATGCTTTGGCCTTGCCCAGTAAATGTGGTCTGAAAACACCACCGGAATGTAGAGGTAATAATCTTATGCCTGAGTAGAACTTTTATTAACATAAATACAACTTAGACTGACTAGATAGTGTTTCTTGATTAAATCTTCTTCATTTTGCAGTGGTTTGAAGAAATTCTTGAGAATCAGATCCATTTTGTGCACACTTTCAGTCTTTAGTTTGCTTTTATATGTAGTATTAATATTGGAGAAGCTTTTAAATTGGCATTTTTTACCCCTCAAATAACTGAGTAGTTTATTTTCAATCTCTGCCTTTTCCTCACATGTTTGCAAGGTGTGTGATGTATCAGTTTTCTATCAAGTCTATAATGGCGTTTGATGCGCTACCACTCAAAATATCAAGCTATGTATCATGCCACTTCAATCTGTAGTCTAATAAAATGCTTTTCTCTCTTTTTTTCTGAATTCAATGCTCAGAGATATAAATGGATTAGAACAGAAGTGTTTGAATGATTTCTATGCACTAGCATCTGGTCACAAGAGGCAACAACCCAAAACAAGAGATTATGTGATAACCACTTTGCTCATGAACTTAAGTCAATAAAGCTACTTTAATCAACAGGATGAATTAACTCAAAAGTCTGCAGTTGCTAACGTGCCACAACATTCATGTCAAAAGAAAAATATGAACTTCTTTAAAGCTTCAAGTAAGTTCACACTCCTGTGTGATAATCCAATAACAATTACTTCCTTATTACTTGAGCATAAAAAAAGCACTGGCAATGAATCCTCATTGCAGCTACTCATCTTCAAAACTGGATTTAAATGGATCATCATTTGCGCTCCAACATTCAAGTGCATCACTGAGATATCCATGATTTGCAATACTGCTAGCACTGTGACTCGTTATGATGAGGTCCCCCAAAAAAAGGTCTCATGTAGGCATCATCGAACCTCCTCCAATAGTGATGTATGGTGAACACAGGACTTTCTATTAACATGGACAAACTTTCCTTTGCACGGCTGATGTTGGTGGCTGCGGACTCCTCAAGGGACAGCAAAGGTAGATTCAAGTCCTCAATTTGTGGGCCTGATTCTTCATGGTTGATGTTTTTCCTTGTAGCAGTGTGGGGTAGGAGATATCTGATTAATGGTTTTGTGAGAAAACCAAAAACCTGAAATGATATTGGAGCTATATCAATTACTTAAAGGTTAGACCAACTTATAAGAATGAACAAGCAGCATGTAATCAAAAGCTGAATGACAGCAGATGCAAGAATTGATTTCCCTTTGCTTGAAGAAAAGAGTTGGAAATTAATCTTATTAGCTCCACCTGATCAATTCTAAGTTGTTATTTGTCACATTCAAGACAGAGGGCATGCCTCAACTCACCAGTGTGCTAAAAAGGACAACAATAATGGTGTTGGTAATCATTGTTGCTTTAACTGGATCAGAAGTAACTCCAGAAAATGTGAACTGCATAAATAAAAAAGAGAAGAAATCAATGGCACCAGCTTCTTAAGGTGTTAGTGTGATTTGTTGTTGCATAACTGTGGGATGAATCTCCATACACAATACAATAGTAAATAATGCCAGGTTGCAATGCTGATAGGATTACAAAAGATGAATGAGACACTCATTTATTTGATAAAATTTGTGTAGAGCTTTGAATTTCATGCATATACCTGTTTGAAAGCCAGAGCAATGGAGACAGCTCCCCTCATTAGCCCGGCCCACCAAATGATTATCTGGATGGTTTATCTAACATCAGAAGCCAATAAATAATCGTAGATAGTTGCTCAATTAATTAACTGTTAGTACGAGATTATCATACAAAACATGGTTAGTAACCTGATGTCTGAAAGTGATGCGTGATGCTCGGTCAGAACTAGCACGTGTGTTCGTATAATTGGCAACAGCAGAGAGAGGGAAAACAAATGCAGCCCGCCCAAGCAATATCAATAGTATTAAGGAACTGTATATCCCCAGCAAATTTCCATAACTGCAGTGAGTTATGACAAGAGAATCTTTATTAGAGAGGAATAAGGTTTATCATACTAATGTCATATTTTGCAACATATCTCACAAATTCTGAAAAAAAATTCAAAAACACAGATATTGCAAAATAACAAACACTTAAGATATAGTGTCTCAAGAAGAAAACAATTTCAAGCAGCAGAAAATAAGGTAGCTAACATGTGGTTTTATTCATAAAAACAATTATTTCTGAATGTTTCACAATAAGAAGAAGATCAGACTTTATGATTAAAAGTAATGTTCTCTTGATCAAAGCCAATTGAATCACAATCTGATAAATATTTGGACATTGTTGAAACAGTAGTTGAAGTTTATGTTGAAGTTTATCTATGTAGGTTATTAAGAAGTTGACTTTAAACCAGTTTTATAAGGTTGAGTTAGGTTTAAAGTCCACTTCTTAATATGACGTCAAAGCCATTTTCGAGCCTATCTTAGCAAGAATGGTTGGACTTATTAGGCCACCTGTTGTTGGACTACCCATAAATATAGGGGTAACCTCATCATGAGGGGGTGTGTTGGAGATTCCACATCAACTAGAGATAAGGACAATTTATAATATATAAGTGGGTACAAACCTCACCTTATAAGCTGGTTTTATAAGGTTGAGATAGAGTTAAAGTCCACTTCTTAATATAGGGGTAGTAACACTATGTAATCAACAACTATTAAATGTGCTACATTAGATAATAAACACATGTCATCAATGTTATGTCTTAGTGACAAGTAAAATCTGGATAAAATACAATTGTTTAGAGTTGTATAAAGGATTAGGACCTTAATTGAGTCATCTTCCACTTCTCAATGTCAAGGGCATCCATGCCCACATATAGAAATATGAAGGTTTCTGCAATAAATGACATTGTTGCAAACACATGCCTAGAGAAGGGAAACAAATCAGGTTTAATCTGGGAATTACTGAAATCTTTGATGGATTAATCCTACCTGGTTGTGATTCTTGAAGTTTCAGTCACATTATACCATGCATAGTGTGACATGAGTATTCCACAAAAGAAAACGGTGAGGATTCCACTCAGATCACATAGCTGCAAGAATTTGCAATAAGATGGATGGCCAAAAACAAGAAAGGAAATTATTTCTATATTTCTGGTTTAGTTCATCATTGTAGACACAAGTAGACTGTCTTTGAATACAGATATAGCAGGTTTTGGTTAAAATTTATCTTATGCTAAGTTTTACACTAAAGTGGCTCCTTGTAAAACTTAAGGAGAGGTTAATCTCCATTAGCGTGGTTACCTACATGCTGACTGAATCCAAAACCATTTAGTTCTATTGCTTGCAACTAATGTCAAGTCAAATGCAGAAAAATTCTATGAGCTTCCTTCCAATACCTCTGCCAACATGTAGGATAGGTATGCCATTAACATCATCAATGCAATTTCACGAACACTTGAATGTCTGTAGCAAATGCAGAGACAAACTTGTTAACGTGTGCTCAAAATTTCACTTGAAAAAGCCTAATTTGTGAGAAATTTAAGAGAATGATACATACCTTCCAAAGCTTAAGGCTTTTAAGATATATGATGTGAGGAGGCCAGACTGCATAAACATGCATTTGTTTAGAGAAAGGAGATGAGATGAAAAATAAGAGGGTCCCTCTGTTCCTTTGTAGTTTATACTAATTACAAGAACTAAAAATTTGTTCGGAATAAACATGCAATTTGGCTCTTCCTTGATTCTAATACCTTTAAACTAATCATGATAGGAGACTACGTACACTGAAAAACACTTTTCAGTTTCATAAAGATTTCCATTCTTCACAATTTCATGCTGACAACCAAATTTTACAATCCCAATACTCTTTATAAAGTCATGTATTGTGTTAACACAATACATTTACAATTGCTATGTGCAAGTCAAGCATGGAAACAGCTTGCAAATTTCTTCCATAAAAGTCTAACTTAAAAATGATAACAATGTTTTGAATAAATGTAAATTCCCTGGTACAAACTAAACGATAAGCAAGATAAAAACTTTGTAAATTTCACTCATGAATGCTCTTTCATGCAACGAGTAGGTAACATAAGATGCATGTGAAAGAAACACAAGAAACTAATCAAAGAATTTAAAAGGAAATTCATAAAGTCATCTGAAAACACATGAAGAAATTATTAGGCCAAATTTGCATACAACTTTTCATTAATGAAACTCACTAGAACTCCAAGACCAGTGCTTAACAAGAATAAATACAAGAAATCTCCAATAACTCGGAATGTCTTGCTGCTAAATTTTGAAACATCAAGCTTTTGCACTGCATTGAAGAGAACAACTGATGTGGCATCATTTACCACTCCTTCCCCAAAGACTAGGCTGTATAGTAAAGGAGTCTCATCTTGATGGAGAACCTACAACAGATTCCAAATTCAGTGTTTGACAATTATGAGCATACAAAAAGAGTTTGATGAAAGTCAACATTTTACCAATTGTAACCAACCTGCAGGGTACAAACTGTGTCCGTTGATGAGAAAATTGTTCCTATAGCTGAAACAAGTTGAGATAAGCTAATTATATTTCATCCAAATCTGATATATCTAAGTACATGGTTCATTATAAATATAGTGTGTTTTTGTGCAGTATTGGAATGATGCAATGATCTCACCAAGAAAATCTTGTCCAGTCAGGCCAAGCAACTTCAACTTGGGGAATATCCACCAGCTACCTAAATGAACCAAATACAAGGAATAATAGGTAAATTATTCTTGAAAATTTTTCACTGTTGCAAACTACAAGGCAAGGAAAAGCTAAGAGATTACATCATTACCACAAGTAATTACAAGAGTTGAAATGAAAACACCGATGACACCAAACATCATGATGGTTAAAAAGTTATGGAAGAATTGTTTCTTCTTCACCTGGAATCTGTTAGGAGGGTTAACTCTACATCAAAAAAAAGTTTTGAACCACAAGAGCTGTTTTAACTCTAATATGAGACAAACTCTTACCCTGCATTGAATATTATGGGAGGAAGGAGATATATGAAGAATAGTTCTTCACTAAATGTAAGGATGTGAGAACTCTTTCCTTTGGTGATCAATAACAGCATAATTCCAGCAAAGATTCCCTACCAAGGAGAAAGTTAGATGCACAGAGGCTCAGTGAAAGTGTGTATTCAACATTAACTTCTTTTAATAATCATACAAAACTATCTATAAAGTGTTAGTATTTATTAGTTGTTTGAAAAAAATCATCCTGTTAAGGAAATAAGAAGAAAAAAGCAACTCTTTCCTGTTGGAAATATTTCTAAAAAAACCAAAAATCACATAGAAACAAATTACACATGTTCTTCATGTCATTGCTACTAATTTGCATTAAGTTTGAAGAGGATACATATTATTTAAAGAAAGACATTTTCATTAGCAATCAAATAATGAAGCATCTTCATATACTATTAATTAATTTCTTATCATCTCTATAAAGAAAACCTTAAAGTTGGTGAACCACTTGCACTGATAAATCTAAATCAATGTAGTAAAGCAGGAAAACTACTAAAAAAACTTTATTCTTTGAGAAGACCCCATGTTTCATCTTTTGTTCTGAGTGTCTTTTTAAATATTGACATGTTCATATTCATTATCACTGATTAATTTTCTTGACATACATACACATTCAGTCCTCACCCTCCCAAACAACCCATTTACCATGAAACTAATCATATAGTATCTGATTCTGCATAAGGTATCTTTCAACTTTTCTTGTTCTATCAAGAAATAAACATGCATAGTTGATAATGGAGATGGAGAGAAAGAAAACCCTACAAACATCATGATTAAAATTCAGAACCAGGAGAGGATGCAGCTTACTACTATAATGGCAACTATGGATTCATTAACCCATCGATTTTCTTCAAGCAAGTAACCAATGACCAAACAAAGGCAGAGAACAGCCACAAAAAGTGAAATTGGCACCACTTGTGCATGTTCATGAGCCAAATTCCTGGCTTCGTCAGAGATCCAACTCAGTGGCACCATAGTCAAGTATTATTCTCTCCAATTAGTAACTTTCTATTGTTCTCACACAACTCAGATCACTAGGTTATTATATACATAATAATGGATATAAAGCTAACTTTGTTGGAAAACAACAAATCACAGAACATAAAGAATTCAAATGATGTTGTTTGCTGTTCTAGGATTGATATCATAAACAGAAACAAACACGACACATAAAGAACGTGTAGCGATGATAGCAAGGAAACAGTGCATGAAGAAATAACGTGTCACTCTCGAAATCAGTCTAAGATCTGAAGGCTGACACCATGCAAAGTTAAACTAATACTTTGTACTTGGTCACATCACATTGTATTAAGTTACTCAAATTACTTCACAACAATCATTTACAAAATAAAGATTTGTCATATATTTAAAAGTATAACTAAAAACCAATGGTTAAAGTTATAATTTTATTTGATTATAATTTTAATCTATTTCAATCTTTTAGTTATATTTAAACATTTATCAGTAAATATTATGTGTAACTTTGAATATTAATATTAATTAGTAAATATAGTTATATTCACATATATTTGGTCTTATTTTGATTTATAAAATGTGCATGTTAGAAAATATTAATATATTTTTTATTTTTATATAATTTTAATGAGATATTAGTACTAAAAATTTTGTATTTTTTTTTGTTTTTTTATTAAAAACTAGTTTAATAGACATTTATTATGTCAAAATTATTTTTATAAATAATTATTGTATATTTTAATTTCAATTCTCCTTTTACAATGTGTGCATTATACAAGTAAATTTATAGTTATAAGGGATTGTAATCACATCTTAATAACTAAACATAATTTATTATTAATTTTATCATAACTTATTTCACAATAAATAATATTGTTTTTAAATTTTTTTATAATTATAATATTATAAAAATTAATAAAATATTTATTTTATAATTTATTTATTTATAGTTATTATTATATTTCATTTTTTAAATTATATTTTTTATTTGTTATTCTCATTAAATAGCGCGCGCATATATATATATATATATATATATATATATATATATATATATCCATTAAAGATAACAAACAAAATGTATATTACATAGAAAATTATATATATATATATATATATTAATAGATTATTTAATTTTGGTTTTATTAATCTATAATTACAATTTAATGAATAATTGATATATTTTATGTCAAATTAATTTTTAATAAAAATTATAAGGTATTTGTTATGATATGAACCATATTTATTTTGAACTTAAATTTGAATACTAATAGTGTATAATACTTTTTTTAAATATAAATATTATTTTATTAACATTTTTTTAAAATTATAATATAGTGGGTGCCTCTGTTTTAAGAATAAAAAAATATCAATAACGGTGGTTAAATACAAAAAATAATAAGTGATTGTAAGGTTGCAATATATAGTTTAGTATTTAAATAATTTTTTGAAATTTAAAATATAATTAAAAATAAAATAAACATGAAGTGTAGGTATTAAAAAAAGAATTTTCTTTATATATTTTTTTATAATTTTATAATATAACTAACAATAAAATAAAAATACAAAACATAAATTTTATAGATAATTTAAAATAAAATAAAAATAATTTAACCTATGAAAATATTTCTCATGGTATACTAATATAGGATGTGATTGGATCTTATCCAAACCATTAAAAAACGCAAAAAATAAAGACATATGAAAATTTTACTATCCACAGTAAAAAATGATAGAAAAGCTATTTATTTATTTTTTTAATTTTTCTTAGTTTTTTTAAATGTATTCAACCCATTTTGTTTTTATAAGATATGAAATACTAAAAATAAAAATTAGATAACCCTTTTAATAATATTTAGAAAATAATAAAATTAATCTACAATGTATTAAGCTTTCCACAACAAGAGATGGTTAACCCGTATTTATAATAAGATACACATAAATAGAGTATAATAAACTTTTATTTATTTGGTATCCCTACACAATCTTAATTTATCAAACAACTTTGATGTTTAAAAGAAATTTCTAAACTTATTTTTTTTTTCAATAACATAGTGTTTGATTTAAAAAAAAAAACTTCAAAGTGGCATAAAAGTAACTTTAGAAATATTGAGGAGTTTTATCTCTTAAATGTCTAATGATAGCTTCTCTTTTTTATAATTTAATTTGAATCTAAAAAGTTTCAAAATAATTTAAAGGAAACAATTTATTTATTTTTACATATTTTTCTTTTCAGACTTTTTATTTTCTTAAAACTAAATTAAAATAAATTTAGAAAATAATTACCTATTTTTAGTTAATATATATATATATATTATAATTTAATTTTATCTTAAAATTGTATAATAATTTTAGTTTATTACATGTAGTTAGATTTTTTAATAAAAAATGTAAGAATTCAAAGAATTATTTAAAAGTAAAAGTGATATAATTGAGAGGATGAATTATGAATATTTTATTATCTAATAATAAAGTTTATAAATAGAAAATTTTAACTAATTAAATTTCATTTCATACAAATCAACATTTATTTAAAATCTTTCTTTTTAACCACTTTCTAGATGTCTGACAAATATGTTTATCTTTTTATAGATAGAAGATTGTTTTAGGAGAACTAGTGGAAAAAATAACAAGTTTATCTTATCCAAATATATTTGGGTAAGTTCCTATCCACCTTTTTTCTTGAGTAAGTTTTGAGCAATTTTGCATACTTGGGAGACGAGACTTTGCATGTGGGATTTATAGAGTCAGGATGGGTATTTGTTAGTTCATGATCACATAGGTATGTTTAGGTCGTTGATCAGGGCTTCCTGTGTACATGTTTAACATTCATATGAGTTATGTGGAGTTGAAACTTAGTTTTGTGTTGAGAAAAATAATCAAATAAGGGGAACTATTTAAGTTTTCAATAGTATCTTATGGTATATGATCTAGATGTGAAGGTGGCGTGATCATATATTATATTGAGTTTTTGCAAGGATTGTGTGTTGATTGATTTGAGCTTGAAATGAACTTTGTTCGATTTTTGAATAAATTGAATTATTGTGTGCTTTTATTAGTTTTATTTTAGAATACTGAATATGGGGTTCAAGTTGTGGTTAATTAAAAATAGTTTATTTTAGTGTAAGGTAGAAAGAGGAAATGAAAAGCACATTCTTAGACCACATTGAATCTATGTAATATTATGAAAAAAAAAACCCTTGTTTGTACATAGACTCGATAAACAAGATAAGCGCTTGTTAACGATTTTTTATTTATTAAAAATCTGAGAGCTTTGGTCCTTGAGCGAGCCAAGTTCGTTGGGTGAGATGTTTAGTAAAAGTTCCCAATGGATGGGTCGCTGGCTGTGCCAATCTCTCTCTAGGTGAAATTTGTTTAACTAAAAACCCAAAAATTTTGGTTGTTGGACAAGCAAACTCTTCTTCAAGATTTTTAAATAAAAGCTCTAATTGATTTGGTCGGTAGGAGAGCAAAATCTCGTCACGCAAGATGTTTTAATAAAAGACTCCCAATTATGTAGTCAATGGGCAAATAATCTGTTCACTAGGCAACTAAAAATTGATCGGTGTGCTGACGCCTTTAGTTGGGAGAGAAAAATGGTGGTTGGGCGAATTGCAACATGTCTTTAATTTGTTGGCCGAGCCAAGTGCTGGCTGAGGAAGTAGGTTTTTTCTAAACTTTGAAGAAATATGATTTTAAATATTCTAAATGATAAAATTGGTTAATCTTTCACTATATTGTTATATTTGACTAATATATTATATTTGAACATTATTATGATAATGTATGATGAATTTCAATTTATTAGCATTCAAATTAAGTTGAAATTGTATAAATGATTGTAATGTGGTATGAGGTAAGATGTAAGCACAATAATTTTTAAGAAGATAATATTATGTTCAAATGTCATTGGAGATTCATTAAGGACATATCCTGACTCTACTGATATTGGAATCTCATAAAGGAAAATTATCAAGTGGTGAGAGTCGAGAAGGTTCCTATGACCTAGTTTGCAGTGTGAAAAATAATTGGTCTAGTAGGTCATAGGGATTTACCTTGTCATATCTGTGGACTGAGTTCCTATTTTTTTGTAGTTGTGTTGTAGTGACAACACAATGAAGGTAATATGACATGTATAAATTTTTTTAAGTCTAATTCAACACATGTGTATTTCGGAAGTAAAGTCAAGTATTTTGTGATGATGCTAACAATGTTATGAAATGAGTTGCAGTCTATAGGCTAATGAGTAGACACTTTATTTTGTGTTTGATTTAAATGACTAAATTGAAACTTATATTCATCAGTGTACATGAATGAAATGAATTTGAGATGTGTTATATGAAAGTTTTTCAAACTCTAACTTACCCTGTTTTTGTTGTTTGCGTTTTTAGTTATTAAATGTTGTAGGAGTGTAGGATGTTGTAGAAGGAAAATCCCAACATAAGTAGGTTGAGGAGTTAGAAGAAGAATTTATATATGTTTTGTTAATTTCTTTTCTTAATTAGGACATGCTAATATGTGCAGGCAGTTTGATTTCCTATGAGGAGGGAATTTATTTTTTTGAGAAATTCTTGATAGAGAAATGAGTGTGTGTGTGTGTGTGATGAGAGTTTTGCATGGTGTTAGATAATGTAGTTGTAATAGGGGGATATCACATCTTTGGTATTAGAGCATGTCATGTTTTAGGTAACCTGAGGGAAATGGGGTTGCTATGCTTTAGTTTTATATGTTGGGTAGTTAGGAAGTTGATATAGTTGCTTGAAGATTTTGAGATAGTTTCTAAGCCTTTCTCTTATGTCTTATAGAATGTATTTTAGACTTCCTACCTAACCCAACCATCTTCTGAAATAAGCCAAATAACTGATGAATAATGTCGTTAAAAAAAACATGGCAATGACTCAAAATCATTTGAAAGTTATACATCAATGTAAGACAAATAAAATGGTTGCAATGACTATTTCTTATAGTCATCCCTAAGAGCAGTTGGGACTGACTAATTTCATGATGATGAATAACTACCCTAAACCCAAAATAACTAGGGTTATTTTGATGATGAATAATGTCGTTAAAAGAAACATGGCAATGACTCAAAATCATTTGGAAGTTATACATCAATGGGAGACAACATCAATGTGAGACAAATAAAATGGATGCAATGACTATTTCTTATAGTCATCCCCAAGAGCAGTTGGGACTGACTAATTTCATGAGATAAAATCGTCCAGAATTTAGTGGTAATGTCACTCCCAACCAAGCTGATCAGTGGATCAAAGAGATGGAGAAGACTTTTATATTGAAGATAAGAAGTTGATGTTTGCAACCTATCTATTGTCTGGTGAAGTAGAGTTTTGGTGGATGGGAGCCCAGCAAATGATGGAAGTAAGATTTGAGGTGATGGATTGAGAGAACTTCATAACAAGATTCTTGGATAAATATTTGTCATTCATTCTGTCTTTTTACAAAAGATTATAATATTCAATCTTGATTGATATTGATGCACATATAAAAATCATTTATATCAATTTCTCGTATACAAAATTATTAAGTGGGTCTCCTAAATATCGATACCTCACATATTTATAAAAACTCCTTATCATTATGAACCGATGCTATAAAACAATTAACATTTCAAATCTATTCCTAACATTCAAATATGTTAGACATTATCATTTAGGTCAGATTCCTAAAAATACTTTCCAGTAAGATCTAAGGATCAAAATCATGAATAATTCAAGATTTGGGAATAAAATGATAATACCAACCATCAATCAATAACTGAAATATTATAGATAAATATCACCTCAATACATAAGAGTTTGAACAAATTACCCTCAATCCTAAAGGGAAGAATTAGCCACTCATGTTGGCCATTACAAGCATGGAAACCAAGAAAGAAGATCCAGGATGTTTCTCCTTGATTGTTGCTTCCTCTAGGGTTTTCTATCTCTTTCTATTCTCCCAATCCTATCCAGGGTTATGCCTCACGCCTCATATTTAACCTAGTTGAGCTTGGGCTAAGTGTCTTGTCGCCTAGGTGAGTTATTACTTGCTTGGGTGAGTTTGACAAGAAAAAGCCCAACTTCACTGGAGTGAACTTGCTTGTGTGAGCCTTGGGCAAATTTCCAATGTTCCAACTTTCCCTTTTCCTCCTGTTTATTCTCATTTAGCCCTTTCATCTCCATTTTTGTCTAGAATTTTGAAATTAACATAAATTTGGGAATAAATCGTTCTTATTTATATTAAAATAAAAAATATGTAAAAAGGTTTAAATTTCTAAATTAAGGGTTAAATTATAGCTATTTTATTAATAAACATCCACAAACGTTTGTCTTTTAATATAAAATATTACTAAAATATGACACTTATCACAGTGCAAAGTTTGCAAAAGAAATTGAGTTCCTTAAGTTAGAGCAGGGAAATATGTTAGTGCCTATGCTACCAGGTTTAAATACCTAACTAGATTCTATACCAAGATACTTCTAAGGCTTAGAGGTGTAAAAAGTTTGAGAAAGGTTTAAGACATGAACTAAAGAGGATTGTAGCTCCTATGTGTATCATGGAGTTTCTTGCTTTAGTGGAGAAGGCAATTATAGTGGAGATGTTGGACAGTGGTGATAGTAGGGTAATCCTTTCTCATGATGGAGGCTCTTCTAATAAGAAGGCCAAGATAAATCAACTGAAACCTTTCTCTACATCCATTAGCACATGACAAGTACAATCACAACACATTCACAATAACCACAACCATGGAGTGTTAGATGTTTTCAGTGTGGTGGCCACATATGATAAATGTGTGTTCCCAATTTACTTTAGAGAGAATATGTTTTATAAGTTAGAAAGGAGGACATATATCCAGAGATTGTCCTAGCAAGAAAATGACAACATATACAAGTGATTATCAACAAATGAGATGAAGGGGGTAGTAAGTCCTAGGTGGCAAGTAGAGTTTTTGCTTTAACAGGAGCAAAAGCCTCAAAGTCAGATAACTTGGTGCATGATGTTTGTTCTATTTTTGTTAGAAGTTTGAAAGTGTTGTACGTTTCTAGAACTACACACTTTTTTTGTGTTAAATGATTGTTTAGATGAACTAGGTATGCTAGTGAAAGAGCTATAGTTCGAGGTTGTAGTTTCAACACAAGCATTTGGGAAGGTGTGGAATTCTTCTATTTGTTTAGAGTTTCCTATGGTGATAGAGGGACACAAATTTAAAGTCAATTCGATTTGTTTACCTTTACAGTAATTGGATATGATCTTATGAATGCATTGATTATATGCCAATAACATTATCATAGATTGCGGTTAATAGAAAACAATGTTTCCCGACTCCAAAGAGTTAAAGCTGATGTTTGCACAACAAGTGTGGAGTGAGTTGATAGATGAAGTTAGATATTTTATAATCTTAACTCAAATGAGAGTTAACAAAGAAAATAAGGTGAATAATATACCCGTGGTGGGGGTTTTCTTGGATGTGTTTCCAGAGGAGGTACTTGGATTACCTTATAGAAAGAAGTAGAGTTTTCCATTGATATGGTGTTGGGGGCTAGATTAGTGTAAGTGGCACCTTAAAGAATGACTCCAGTTGAGTTAATGGAGTTGAAAAAAACAAGTTGAAGAGTTGTTGAAGAAATAATTTATTAGATCAAGTGTGTCTCCATGGGGGAATCAATTTTGTTAGTAAAGAAGATAGATGGATGATCTCAATTGTATGTAGATTACAGACAATTGACCTCGCTTAAAATAGACATAAATATCCATTGCCAATGCTTGATGATCTGATAGATTACTTACATGGATCAACAATGTTTTAAAAGATAGATATGAGATATGGGTACCATCACATTTTGGTAAAGTCTGAAGATGTACATAAGATAGATTTTAGATTCATATATGAGCACTATGAATATGTGGTAATGCCTTTTGGAGTGACAAATGATCTGACCCTATTTAGGATTACATATATAGGATCTTTCGTCCATTTCAAGATAATTTAGAAATAGTCTTCATAGACACCATACTATTCTAAACATCGTGATGATCATCTAAGGAAAATGTTAGGCCTTTTAAGAGATAAACAATTGTATAAAAATGTTTCCAAGTGTGAGTTTTGGCTAAAGAAAGTGAGTTTCTTAGTATATCAACTCAAGGGATTTCAGTGGATCCTGATAAGGTGGAGACAATGTTTCAATGAGAATGTCCTAAGACTTTCATAGAATTTAGGAGTTTTGTGAGTTTAGTTGGTTACTATCAATGTTTTTCAGGATAGTATCATCGTTGACACAACTGACTCACAAGGATCAACCTTTTGCTTGGACAGATAAATGTTAACCAAGTTTTATGGAATTGAAGAAAAGGTTGACCAGTTCATCAGCCTTGGTGGTTCTTAACACATGGATTTCCTTTGAGGTTTACCCTGATTCATCCCATCATAGGTAGTGTTGTGTTTTAATTTGGGAGAAAAATGTGGTGAATTATGCTTTAATGAGAAAAATTATCCTACTCGTGACTTAAAGCTAGAAACAGTCGTGTTTGCTTTGAAGATTTGAAGAAAATATTTATATGTTGCACAATTTTAAGTGTTTAATGATCATAAAAGACTCAAATATCTGTTTGATCAGAGGGAGTTGAATATTTGACAGAGGAGATGGATGGAGTTTCTCAAAGATTATGACTTTCAATTGATCTACCAGTTGGGAAAGACTAATGTGGTGGCAAATGGTTTGAGTAGGAAGAAGTTCAAGTATCAATTATGGCGATGAAGGAGCTAAAATTGATTGAAGTGTTTAGAGATTTGAACTTGGATGTAGGGTTACATGCTGATCATATTAGTTGTGGCAAACTAGCTATGACTAATGATTTCCTTGGGATGGTTAAGGAAAATCAGTTCGTGGATTCTAGGTTGAGACGTATCATTGAATTGTTGTCTAATTTAGATTAAGGATTTAGTGATGAGTTTATGGTGTGTTGAGATTCATAAGCAAAGTTTGTGTACTTGCAGATGGAGGGTTGATTGATAAAGGTCATAAGATTCATCTTAGTTTGCATCCAAGCACGATTGAGATGTACTAGGACTTAAAGGAGTCCTTTTATTGGTCTGACATGAAGAAAGAAGTAACCCAATATGTATTTGTATGTCTGACATGTCAAAAAGTCAAGGTGAAGCACTAGAGATTTGGAGAAATGTTGCAACAATTAGATGTTCTTGAGTGGAAATGAGATAACATTTCCACCTGCATTAGTTGAGTGGAGACCAATTAAATCTTTAGGAGATATCTTGAGGACATGTGTATTGGATCACTTGGAGAGTTAGGATGAGATGTTGCCTTTAGTGGAATTCACTTACAATAACAATTTTCATGCTAGCATCGAGATGATACCTTAAGGGGCTCTATATGTGAGGAAGTGTATGAATTCTTTGTGTTGGTATCAGGATGAAGAAGTTATCTTAGTGGTACTAGAGTTACAATTGATTCCACCTACAACAATTTTCCCGAACTCGTGACCTTGACTTTGATACAATTGTTGGATTGAATGCTTACCACTAAGCAAAAGTTATAACTGATAGTCAAGACACAACTCTTTCTGCTTAAGAATGTGACAACTCAAGCACCATTATTCGATAGTCTGACCTCCGTCACGGAAAATTGATATCACCTGTAACAGATAAGTATAGGGTATATTGATACAATTATATGTTTTCATTCTTTTTCTATATATATATATATAAATGTCTTGTATTATAACTAATTTGACTTAGGATTAGGATGAGATAAATAAATATTTGTATTCAATTCCTTCAATTAAAGTTAAAGTTAAAGTAATAATAAAAATTTACTATTTTAAAAGTATGTATATAATTTTTTAAGTAATTTCGTGACTTTGAAAACCTTTTTAATTTTGATTATTATATTATTAAAGATTTTTCTCTCACTTCTCACATGAAAGTGAGTATTTTTTTCTACACCTTTATAGTTTTTATGTGTATTTTTATAGGATAGTTAAAAGAGTAAATTGTCTCTTTGTTGTCATCATTCCCTTGTTATTGATGTTATCTTTTTTTTATGTGTTGTGTCATAGATGAACTCAAGGAAAAAAATATTTTAGATTGTGCAATTTAGATGTCATTTTTTTTTGCATAAAAAGGTTTTCAGATTGTGGAATCCAAGAGGGACTTTGAGATTGTGTAATCCAGAAAGGACATTGTGAGTGTGCGAAAGAGAAATTTGAATTATACAATTCACAAGTAAAAAAACATTTGGATTACATAATTTGAAAATTTGTTTTTTTGAAAAAACAACTTCTAAATTATGTAATTTGGAGATCATTAAATTGTTTTTTGTAAATTGCACAATCCAAAAGTCAAAAAAACTTTTAAATTGTATAATTTTAAAGTATAAATCACTACAAGAAAAAAAGGTTTTAATAGAGGTTATTTAGTGGAGATTAATATAACCTTAGGAATTGATTTAATTAATGGAGGTTTTTTCTAAAACCTCAACAAAATAACGGAGGTTTTTTAACCTTAGCTAAATTCCAAAGGTTTATTCTAAAACCTCAGTAAAATAA
>Ga0123342_1001432_pt1 | contig 40097 bp, 21 predicted proteins | sample Turbeawhitnodule_FD_89960 | JGI IMG/M metagenome (GOLD analysis project Ga0123342, IMG submission 89960) | Root nodule microbial communities of legume samples collected from Mexico - Turtle bean Mexico white nodule | ecosystem: Host-associated > Plants > Roots > Nodule | place: Mexico: Nepantla...
AGTTCAACTTTATAGTTTTATTTTATATCTTGTAATGAATCTTACTAATTTGTTTAGTTCTAATTAATCTCTTCTCATTATTACGTGTTCTGTAAAATCATTACTTCTCAAGCTATTTATTTTTGCAAATTCACAACAATAATTCTCTATTTATTTTCCAAATATAATAAATTTTCATTTATGTATTTATTTCCAAATTCAATAACAATTTTCTTCATTTTTTAGTTAATAAAATAATCAAGTTATTGTATTACATTACCGTCAATCATGATTCATACACGATTATCCAATTTTTTTGTTCCTTAAAACTAACACTCTTAGAATTATGTATCAAATTAATTTTTAACATTACATAACTTACTACCCAATATATAAACAATAAAATTAAAAAAAAATTATGATGTGGCAGAAGTCGTGCCAAGTTGGCACGACTTCTGTATGACAGGGCAGAAGAGTCGTGTCAAGTTGGCACGACTTCTATATGACGGGACCGAAGTCGTACCTAATTGGGATGACTTCTGCATATGAAGTCGTACCGAATTGACACGACTTACCTAAATTTGTAATTTTTTTTTAATCAGACCCTGTTTTAGTAAAAAAAAAAAAAAGAATAACGCCATGATAAAAAAAACCATTCATTTTCTATCCGAAAAATGGATATTCGTTGTAAAAGTAAGAATATGTGAGTGACGAACTACGTTAAAGACTATGTAAAGCATTGTAATGCAACTCCAACTTAACACGAGGGAACACAATGAGTTTGCAAGAGCTTTGATTTTCACTATATATCATAGCTGTGCCGGCCCAAAGAATCTATAAATCCAGCACATCTAATTCAATAAACTGCAACGCAAACTAGCTAACCAGAGAATTAATGAAGTTTAAGATCATAACAATAATGGCAAAGCTTACCCTATTCGTGTTGTCGATGGTTTGTGTACTGGGCCTGGCCTCTGCGCAAAGTGCAGTTGTGGAGTCTACGTATCATTTATACCAACCTGAGCAGCATAACTGGGATTTGCTCGCAGTGAGTGCGTATTGCGCCACTTGGGATGCAAACCAGCCCTTCTCATGGCGGAGCAAATATGGATGGACAGCCTTCTGTGGACCTGAAGGGCCTCAAGGCGAAGCTTCTTGTGGCAAGTGCTTGAGGGTACGTATGCATGCTTATGTTATGCTTTGCACCACTCCCTCGATATTCTTGCAAAACAAATTAATCAAGCAACCTCCTTAACATGCACATATATGCATACTTTCGCTTTTGATTGATGACAGTAATAGTTTATTGTTGATGGGTTGTGCTGTAGGTGACAAACACTCGAACAGGAGATGAGCAAATGGCTAGAATTGTGGATCAATGCCAAAACGGGGGTCTGGACTTGGACGTTAGTGTGTTCCAAAGACTTGACTCGGACGGAAATGGGAATGCTCAAGGCCATCTTATCGTCCACTATGAATTTGTGGACTGTAGTGACTAAACATGTCTTTGTAATTCAGCAGAAGGGCTAGCAGATCCAAGAGGATTACTCATTCTTATTATATTCAATTACAGAAGTTCAAGATAATAAACAAGTTATTGTTAGTTACCTATTGCAATGCATGTTGGAAGCAAAAATATTGTGTATTTGTTGTTTTATTCAGTTTCATTTTTTCACAATAAAAGTCTTAGTGGATTTTGATGAAGTGTTTTCTTTTATTTTTCCTTTTTGAGTTTAATATCAAAGTTGCAGTATGCATATATATAAAGTGTATGTTGTTAACATTGATTCGCGAGTTCATGGATTTGGTTTGATATCGTTAGTTAAAAATAATTAATATTATATATTAAATTAAGTTTAACATGCAAAATTCAAACGTTTTTGTTTTAGAAAACGTATAGATGTAATGTACTTAGGACTGGGTTTTAACTTCTACAGATTTTTGTGTGACTAAAATAGTTATGTACTAGTTTGCTCATTAAACAAAAAAAGTCAGCATGGCTTTGTAAATGTTAATGATGTTGAAGATTATTGCAAGGTAAAAACGGGAGAGAAAGGGATTGACCTTAAATCAAGACTATGAATTTATCAGTGACATAATAGTGTAAAACAAACTCTAGGTATATAAATAAAATAGAAACAAACTCAACCAATAGTGTAAAAAATCTTACTTGAACAGCACTTAATATTAAAATGATCAGAATTAAGAAATACAGTCAAAATACTAATACTAATGTTTGTCAATTTTATCATTGCGATCTAGCAGTATTTTTTTTAATTTATTTTTATTCGTTGAGTAAAACTTTTATGATGTTATCGAATCTCAGCTAAGATAACTAATCAGGGATACGTTTAACAAATCGATTTTAGTTAAATTTATTATGTTATCATGCAATTAAGATGATTAAGATGTGAGGCACGAAATTAATTGCGTTAAAGACTGTGTAACGTGTATAATTATAAACAGCAAGTGGAACCAGTGAATGTTTAGATGAAGTCGCAGATTGCATTGAACATACGTCATGCATCTCTCTGTATCATGCATGGGATATTTGTGCTTGTTATATATTTCCTATTTCCCGTGGTTCCTCTCTTTAGGTGAGAGAATCCTTTATGTATTTTTTCCAATAAGTAATATTCTCCTTCTCTTTCTCATCTTCTATGCTATTATCACATAGTATTTAGAGTTTTCTTTTTCTCTATTATCATGTCTATCACTACTTTCTTACCTCAAGAAGATCTTTTCCTTCACCGTTCATACATTCAACACCCTCATTAGCCTTAAAATGATAATGACAATTTTCTCATTTGATAACAGGCATTGCCACGGTTAAAGGGCTTAATCTCATGCATTTCTTGGAGGATTCTTCAATACCACCGAAGTTCATCACTACTGAAGATGTTGCCACCAATACCATTAGTCTTGTGTTTCTGAATATGAACAACAAGATCAATTTCTTGTTGCATAACTTCTAGCTCTCACCATGATGGTGGGTTTTGATTTTTCTTTTCAAATTTAGATAAAGCTCCACACATACTATGTACTACAAAAGAAAAATAGGTCAAACTACAACATATCTTCTTGAAATAAAGAAAATTGTTGACACTCTGCTGCCATTTGTTCACCTTTAACATCGGATGAACATATTGAAGTTATTTTATATGGACTGTCTAATCAATATGACAGTTTTACATCGTGTGTTACGAATTGATCCTTATAATGTTGAAGATATTGAGATTATGTTAGCTTAAGAAGAACATTTTATTGATCCTCTAAACCAACATATCCTTCAAGCCAACCTCGGATATGGACCGTGCAATCAAACAATCAAACAAGAAATGGAAATGGATTTTCTGGCAATAATAACAGAGGTGGTTGTGGTCATTTTCAAAATAATGATTTTCAAAAGCGGTCTTTCGGCTCCAAGATTTCTAACAAAACTCCCTAGATTTTTGCGCCTTCCTTTTCTTTCCAAAATCACCATATTCAATGTTAAATATGTAACAACTATTGATTGTTGGTACTTCGGTGCAAAAAATACTTATTTCAACATTATATTTGAGACGTTTTTACAGTTTAGATGTTGTCATTCAAAATGCGGTGACTTTTTTAAATTAACTTTCTATAAGAGGATGACTATTTGGTATAACTGTCTTCCTAAAACAAAACACTTTGTTTAAGAAGGCGACTATAACAAATAGTCATCCTCTTATACTATTTTTTATCCCAATTCAGAGCGTGTCACTTACGCTTTCATACTTCCTTTCTCTAGCGCTTTGTTTTCTCTTCTGTTCTAATGCTTCTTCTTCATCTTCCTCGAGCTTGCATTGTCTTCTTCGTGCTATTGGTAAGTTCGTTTCGAGTTCTGTACTTCTTCTTTACCATTGGTTTTTGTATTTTTTTGGTTTCTCTTATTTGTTTCTTTTCTGTCATTGCTCGAAAGTCACTACTGTTTCATTGTCTTCAACGTTGGTGTTTGGGTTTTCACTATGCCCTATTCGCTCCGTCGCTGTTGTAGTGAAAATAGTCGTTGTTTTTAAACCTTTTTGTACCAGTCACGACCAATTCTAATATTACTGGTCATGCATCTTAGTTTTTTTCTTCAACAAATGAAGGCAACTAGCCTTGTTTGCAACGAGCCATCTTTGCTCAAAACACCATCCACTCTTTCTAATCCTAATCCTCTATAGTATCCCATAACCAGTTTTTTCATCATATTACACTATAAAAAAAACGTTAAACTAATTTAAGAGACCAAAATTTATTAGTTGCTATATTAAATAAATTAAATATTATTTTAAAGATTAAAAAATTATTGGTATAAAAAATAGTTTTTATTATTAATAAAATTTATAAATTAGGTTCTAAATTAGTATTTAATTAACTATCAATGTTTTAGCTACCAATTAATTTAGATTCTAAAGTTGGTAGTTAAAACCTTGACAGCTAATTAGATATCAACTTAAAAACTAGTTTATAAATTTTATTAATAACAAAAACTATTTTAGATACAAAAGAAAAATTAGTCTATAAAATAGTATATAATCTAGTCAATATAGTAACTAATTTTTTTTAGTTTATTAAATTTGTTTTTATTAATGATTTTCTTGTAGTATTTTTTTATCATTATGATTTTTTTAATGTTAACAACGATATAAATATAAAAAACATTTGTAAATCATGAAAATGATGTTGTCAAAAGTAGTGAATTAAGTATGCCAAATTTAGATAACTATGATAACTGTGTATTTTTTCAAAAATAACCAAAAATATGATAAGTGTTTTCAAAGTTTACAAATTTAGATAACTATGTATTTTTTGAATTCAATGCTAACCATTATTTTGTTAAAAATCTCAGGATATCAAGCAGATAATTCTTCAAGAAAACTTAAAGATGGTATCTATATTTTTCCATATTTTCAACAAAGTAACTCTTCTGCTTATAATACTATATTGAAACCTCTTTCCCTTTGAATTGTGGCATGCACGGTTTGGGCTGGTTTATGCTAAAATTGTTCATCTTATTATGCAAATATGTATGTTATATAATGTTGCTTGCAGTAAACAATCTTCTTTCTGTGACATGTGCTGTTGCTAAATGGCATCAGTTACCGTTTTATATATGTTTCTTCTATTATCTATACCAAACCAACAGAACTGGTTTTTGTGGATATATGGGAACGTTCCCTTGATACCGTATCAAATGGTTTTCTTTATTTTTATTCTAAGTAGTTACAAATGTATGAAATTGTATAAGTTGCGATTTGTTGCTTTATTTGGTTTCAGTTTTCATGATAAATAAAAGTCGGACATGGATTTCTTTAAGTCTTAAAACAATACTGGAAATATTAACAAGTATTACCACAATATGTAAAAATTTATTCTAACAATAACTTTTTATTAAATAATAAAAAATAAGTGCATATTTATGAGTTACTTGACTATGTAGCACTGACATTGATACAGACACTGATACGACACAGACACAGACACGAAGATACATATAATCTCTAAAATGTAGGACATGGAGATACGAATATATATATTATATAATTATGAATTATATAAATTGATAATAAAGATTTATGTGCACAAGTATGTTCCAGATTATTTTTTGGAGCATAAAGATGTTTTTCATAACTGGTTCAAAATGATTTGTTTCTTATTTTTATAATCATAATATAAATTTATACAATAAGTTTAAATTTTTAGAAAATTAATGTATTTTTTTAAAAAAATTATATTATAATCGTACTAGAATTATTAGAAATCTAACAAATACTTTTTAAATTAAATATTTTACGAATACGTGTCCTACGAATATCGGTATCCGATATAAATATCTAACACCGACACACTATTTAATAACACTATTTAATAGAAGTGTTCGAGTTTCATACACAGTCCACCAATAACAAAATTGAGGTGAGGCGGCCAGAACTTAAAAATGGGCTTATTCGTTGGAAGTCCCAACCATTTTATTTTGTCAGTATATATATATATATATATATAGACAGAACAATGATGCATGATGATTCTGACCCATCTTCTATCGCTATGATTCTCATCTTATCATTAAGAGGCTTACTTTGTTTTTTTGTAATCAATTTCTGGTGTTGCCTCAAACGATTTATAGTAAGAAAAGATAAAACCATTTACAAACAGACAACAGACCAAATTGGTCTTTTTTTATTAGTCCCCATTCAGCCACACAGCTCCTAAACAACGTGGTTGGATAAAACAAGAATAAATAGATTAGTTGAGGAGTGAAACAGGGGTTCTTGCACGTGTTCTTCTTTACTATTTGCTACCTGCCAAGGACCAAACCCTCATTTTCCACATATTCTCACACATGCTCATAATACTTCCTCTTCTCATCTTATAACACCTTCTACCAAAATGTTTTTTTATAAACATTTTTTTTATTGTTTTCTCTATAAATAATGAATGATATGATTTTTAAAAGATTAGAATGCCCAAGATTTTACTTTTAATTAAAAGTCTGGTTTTATTATTTCCGTACATTAATTATTTAAAAATAGTTTTGGAAAATATTATTATTCACTACAAGAAAGTCTCTTGAATCTTACCACCTTAGTTTACCTAATCCCATAATTTTTTATATTTTCATAATTCAACTAATTCATAATTCTACAGATTATGCTCTCACCTAAACTAATTCATAATTCAAGTTCATCGTAAACCTGGAAAAATTTGGATGAAATTAATTATTTAAGTGTTTTGAGTCAAATGCAGTAAATTTAATTGCTCATTTGACCTTTAAATTTTTTTAAGAAATCCTACACATTTAATCACTTTAGTTATTATACATATGATATTAATATTTTTTTAATCAATATAAACTTTAGTTATAAATTTTTATATTTTCATAATTCAACTAATTCATAATTCTACAGATTATACTCTCACCTAAACTAATTCATAATTCAAGTTCATCGTAAACCTGGAAAAATTTGGATGAAATTAATTATTTAAGTGTTTTGAGTCAAATGCAGTAAATTTAATTGCTCATTTGATCTTTAAACTTTTTTAAGAAATCCTACACATTTAATCACTTTAGTTATTATACATATGATATTAATATTTTTTTAATCAATATAACGAGGACAAAAAGAAAATAAAATCGATATATGTGAGGACTAGAATAATATGTTAAAGAATATAAATTAAAAGATATTTTTTAACCATAAGAACCAAATGAATGATTTATTAAATGATACAATCAAACTTATTTAATTTTCAAAATAAAGATATATAATTGGATGATAATATTTTGAAACGAGAAAATTCAATAATTTAATTTAAATAAACTAAAATATAGTTAAGTAAATAATTTAATTCGTTAACTTTATGGATTGAAATAGGTTTAGGTTGCTCGACAACCACCTAATTAACATACATCGAGCCAAACTATGTAAGACTTTTTTATAGACAGATTAACCTACACGTAGATTAATTATGCTAATATTATAAACTTATTAAATGATAAATCGGTGTCTTAAGTGAAAGACTTATAGTAAAATAAATGAACTTTTGAATAAAACCATGGCAATTAGGTTTAATTTTTAAAACATGTTAATATATAAAATAAGTTGTATTTAACAAGTATAAACGTAATCTATTTATCTATATATACACACAGCATAAAATATTCTATAATCTATTTAACACTGTTTTCATTAGCTTATTAGTATATTGTTTTATTTGGAGACACAACAATCTATCCCAAAAGATAAATATGAAATAACTTATGTTAATAAATTAACATTGTATTTGGATTGGCTTTTCATATCCACGTTTTTAACAAATTCACCTTCAAATACTTTAGATAACACAAATTAAGTATTCATTTTCTCAATCTGACCCACTTAGTTGAATCAGACCTAAAATCTTGTTTGAGCAACTTTTAATTTTAAGAAAATTTTAGTTAAAATCTTGTTTGAGCAGTACGATTTTGGTGTATGATGCATTAACGAGGAAGTTGTTATTATTGGAAAGAAGATAAAGGTAGAAAATGTTTCCTGTGTGAAAAAGAAAAATTGCGAGCACGAAATTGTCAATTGAAACGCAAAGTAAAAGAGGAAAAATTAAACCCTAACACAACACAGAACAGAGTGAGTGAGAAAGAAGAACAGAGTGAACGAGAAAGAAGAATAAAAGTAATTGCATATCAGTGCATACTGTATCACAATATCGTGAAAGAGAGTTTACAATATAAAAGCTGATAAAAGAAAAAAAAGGAAGGTACAAAAATAAATGAGCCTTAAACACTTACTCGTGTACAAAACAAGAACAGAGACATTTATTTGAAGAAAAGATTAACCTGCAACCAAAATTGGAAGAAATTTTTTAAATTGAAAGAAAATTGTGGGACATGAAGAACTTTAATGAAATAGAAGTTATAATTCAAGACAACAGTTACGCATTGCAAACACATGATGATCATTGGGAAGATTTATAAGTACATGTTTAATGCCTTTATGAGAGACCAAATTAGTTAAGAAAACACAAACATGATGGGTGGCTCTTGAAACTAAAACACAACAATTTTTCATGCAACCTAAATCCATCTATATAATACTCTCCCTATTGGAGACAAAGACAAAGTGTACAACCCAAGATACAATCATGTTTTTGCAACGATTTCAAGCAAAAAAAAGTAGGATGATTCTTGGCTCAACAAGAATGTGTGTCAAGAATAAACTTTATTTTATTTTTTCGCTCTTAGAGATATCATCACTGATCTCCTCCATAGGTGGTAGTTGGATGGGTCAGGAATCGGTGAGACCAACGATGTTGCTGAATTTTCGTTAGGGTGTAAGGAAAGATAGGTTTGATCATATTGTTACTTTCCATACTTGAAAAAGAAAGAAAGCCCCAAATAAAAAGTTAGATCAATACAAAAGACCTAAAACAATAAAAAAGGAAGATAAAATATATCAGAGTACACAGTAGAGCTCTTCAGATGAAGAACTTTGATACCATATTGGAAAGAAGATAAAGGTACATAATGCTTCCTGTGTGAAAACAAAGAACCACGAACACAAAACCGCTAGTTAAAACGCAGAGGGGGCAAAATAAACCTTAGTACATCACATAACAAAGTGAGCGATAAAGATAAGAAAGTGAGCGATAAAGAATAAGAAAAGTAATTGCATATCATTACACTATGTCACAATCTCGAGAAAGAGAGTTTACAATATAAAAGTCGATAAAATGAAAAGGAAGGTGCAAAAAAAAATGGGTCTTAAACATCAACCCATGTACAAAGCAAAAATAGTTTTAAACTAAACCCATATGAAATATAAAAAAAAAAAACATATATCTTATCAATTATCCTATATCAACTAGAGATATAGAGATAAGATTGATTCATAATAGACAAGTGGGTGCAAACCTCACTTTACAAGCCAATTTTATAAAATTGAGTTAGACTTAAAGTCAACTTTTTAAAATGTTATTAGATTTATTTAAAGTTTATCTTAGCGAGAATTTATGTTGGGACTATTGTGTCACCTGCTATCAGACCATTTGTAAATATCTAATTTCATGCACGACTTGACAGCCTCGACGTGATAGGGTGTGTTGGAGATCCCTTATTGATTAGAGATAATAAGGTTGATTCATACTATACAAGTGGACACAAACCTCATCTTACAAACTAATTTTATAAGGTTGATTTATATTTAAAATTCACATTTTAAGAAAAGTCGTGCATCCTAAGAACGGATTTGATTAAGAAGAAAGTATTCAATGAGAATAACGAGTTCAGTACAAAGTGTAAGTACACAACAATTATGCATGAAGATCACAACTTTAGTTAAAAATTATACAAGTGAAGTCATGTATGGAGGTGAAGACTTTAGTTGTATAATTTTTACACTACATGATAACCCACCTCCCTCATGTCCTAATACATCTATCGAGCAAGACCCACAAGATGACATTCAAGACAAAAAAAAATAAAATAATTTCATGTTGAATTCCTTTACTTAATCTAATAGTCTTATTTCTTTTATTTACTAATACTTTTTTTTACACAATTAAATAAAATACATATACGACACATTAATATAAATCAAATTAGACGTACTCAAACTTAACCATAACACATATTAACATTTAATAAAAAAAACTATTTTAGTATTAAATAATTTATAAAACCAACAAATCTTAAAAATTCATACACATATATATTAATAATAAATTAATTAAATAATTAAAAATAATAATTTAGTACGTATTATATAATTTGTCAAAAAAAATTATTACAATTTAAAAAAAATACATTACTCAATTAAATAATTTGCTAAATAATTTTTGTACCAAATTTATTTTTAATTACTTTTTTTTATTAATTATTAAATTAATCAAATAATTATTCCTTACAAATTTTGTTAATTATATAAAATCAATTTTTAAAAATTATATAGTTTTCTATATAAATCTTATTAAAAAATTCATTCACCACATATATTAATTATTATTTTTATTAAATCAAAATTATTAAATAATTGAAAACCAAAAATACTTACAAATAAATTGTACATGCAAAATACGACTTATGTGTACTTCCATTTTGTGTTCATGCAGAACACGACTTATTTGTGTTCATGCAGAACACGACTTATGTGTACTTTGATTTTGCATGCTCATGCAGAACATGACTTATGTGTACTTAGATTTTGCGTGTTCATGCAGAACACGATTTATGTGTGCTCGCACTTTACAGTAAACATGTAACCGTCACTGACAACTTTTTTCTTAATTAAACTCATGCTTAGAGGTATGAATTTCTCATTGATACATACTATACCAAAGTCGTGTTGTTAAACCATAATTTCACTTAAAAAAAATTCAAGATTAGAAATTGTGGAAATTAAACATAACTTCTTTGTTTGAAGTTGTTCAACTCAAACACAACTTACCCTAAGTAAAATTTGATTTGCCCATTATACGTAATTAAAATTTGTTTTGCCCATTGTGATAAATTCTGGGAAAAGTTGCACCATTTGATGCAAAAACCTAGATAGGATCTAGCTCTCATAAGAGATTCTTAAATATCAATGTTTCTACCAAATCTGAAGCCTCCCAACCTGTATATTTTCTTTTATCAAATGGCAACCTATATATTTAATATTCCTGCTTCTGTCCATTAAGTAGAGTTACACACTATTTGCCACAGATATCAAGGACACCTTAATTACACACGTCCAAATTTATACGAACTACATATGATAAATGCAAGAGTGAAAAAACAAAATTAGTTACAATGTTAATTAATTCGTATTCAGCCATAAGATTTAATTTTGTTTACGTAATTTAATAGGAGGAGGAAAGTCACATGCTATATGAGAAGTTGGGAAAACATAAGAAGTTGTGTATGTGTGTTTGGGTGGTGTTAGTAACAGAATATTTTGCTATTTTGGGGGAAATGGTAACTAGAAGGGGAGAAGATAGAATGAAAAAAGGAGGAGGTTGGAATAAACAGTTAAGGAATAGTGATACATGTTATTACCAAAGTAAACAGTAATAATCTGGGAGACTTGAAGTCAAATATGTGAATGACACACAAGCACACGCACGGCACAAGAAGCGTTGGTTTGTTAGTAGTGTGTGTATGGCGTGTGTATTGCTTTGCTTCTCCTTCTCTTTCTCTTTCTCTTCATGCTCTCTTTTCCTTGTCTCGCTCTAACACCAACAACACCCAAAACCAACAACGACAACAACATTGGACGGTGCCCGGTTCATCTTTACGTAGTTTTTGTGCCAACAATCGAACCCCATCTGGGGATTTGGCCCCCAAAAGCCGCCACTTGAATTCCCTGCCCAGATCCATATCGGTTCCACGTCGAATCCAACAGGGACAAAACCACCGTGGTGTGCTGTGATTTACTTGGCAGGATTGGAATGCAAAGTTAATTAATTTATTCGTTATCGTAGCGATGGTGTCGAGCCAGGTAGTGAAAGTGAAGAGAAATACGCTACGACCATGCATGACATGCCCTCTCTGCCATAACTTATACAAAGATGCCACCACCATCTCTCTCTGCCTTCACACCTGTTCGTCTCTCTTACCCTTCGATTTCTGTGCTCTTTTGATTTCTATGCTGCTCATGATTTTTTTTTTCCGGATTTTGACGTTGCTCAAGTTTACCTACCCCGCAATCTGCAATGCATTGCTCTTTCTTTAATCCCTCTGGGTTCTTGCTCATCCTTGTTCTTGTTCTCTAATTATATCCAATTGCCTGGATTTTCATGATTTGGGTTTTCAATGCGCTTGTTTGATACTTGTGATTGGTGATTTCGATGATCTGGTTTCCTACGAAACCTTCGTCTTAGATTACTGCTGTAGCGTGAAGAGAACGTTAAATAATTGTTTTGTGGCTTTGGTAGAGCAATAAGATTGACATGATAGCTGGGCTTACACGGCTAACTTTTCTGTATGTGGTTTATTGGTTGTTTGGATTTCTGTGATTTCACGGGTAAGGAATGGAATCGTCCTAATTGTGTTTTGAGGTGGCGTACTGTTGTGAAGTTTTTTGAGGATACGATGGACTTTCATGATATGTTTGTTTGGTAATTCGAGCACCGTGTGATGTTTATGACATTCCTGAATCACACACTTACGTCTTCTTGCTTGCACATGTTTTGAGTTCATTTGTGGACTCTTGCAAGGATCTTCTGTGCAATTCACTGAAGTATCACTCGAACACCAGTTTGCAGGAAGTGCATATATGATAAACTATCGGATGAGGAGATGGATTGCTGTCCTGTGTGCAACATTGATTTAGGCTGCCTTCCGGTGGAAAAGCTCAGGTCGGTTGGTCTTTATTTGGCAACTTAATATTGCATTTTGTGCAATTTATGATTTCTTTTGAACTGGACTGAACTAACATTCTGCTGGAATTTCTCGTTGGGGATGCATTAATATCTGTTAACTTTGTCTATTCTGTTTCGTCTTCTCCTCGTGATCAATCTCTACCTTTTTCTTTCTTATTATAAAACCTATTTATCTGGTGTGAGCGAATGAAGGTTGTGGTCTGGAATATCTCTCACTGTGTCTTGCAAATTGTCATCACTGAACTTATTCTCTTTCTTTAAGTAGGATCTATACTTTTCTCTTCCCTACTTTAAGATATGTTAATCACATATATATATATAAGTTGCACCTGTCTTGAATTTTGTCACAGATAATTGTTTAACTGTTGACCTAAAGAATTCAGATACAGAATTCTGTATAATAAAAATAGTATCTATTATATTGTAGAAGACACCCTTCATCCTAAAGTCTAAAGACTGCCAATAGCTTAACATTTTCAACTGAGATTGAATCTTATATGTGAATTTCATTTGCAGCTCGTGACATTTGGTGAAGACTGATATTTTAATATAATAGATCTTCAATATGAAACTCAGATTGACGTCTTCCCACATCTTCAAGCATTTTAGATTTGAATGAGTTATTCTTAGAGGCTGCATGAATAAATTATTTCTGTAGATTTATATAAAAACGCAGTTTAGTAAATTTGTTGGAAGTTTGCAAAATAATCATGGATTCCTATTGATTATATACAGGCCAGACCATAATTTGCAAGATATAAGGGCAAAAATTTTCCCGTTTAGAAGAAAAAAGATCAAGGCCCAGGAACCTTTGTCTTCAATATCATTGCCAACTAAAAGGAAGGAAAGATCACTTTCATCATTGGTAGTCAGTGCCCCCAAAGTTTCAATGCAACCCGGCTTTACAGGAAAGAGAACTAAAACCAGTACAAGAAAGGCTGCTGCTTTACGTGGATGCAGTTTTCTTCTTGAAGAATCCATAAAGAAGGAAGAAACAAATGGTGAAGATAATACGGTAAGCTCAATTTTACTGGATTCGTGAACCTTTTTTAAAATGTAAGTAAGATGCGGGCTGTTGGGGCAACAGGAACTGGTGTTAAGTTTTCTATTTGTGTTTTGGACTTCTTCTGGTTTTTATGTGGCATTAATTAAGTCTCAGTTTTAAGTGATAATGGTTATGTAAGTCATGCACAATGTGATCATGGTTATGTAAGTCATGCACAATGTGATCATGGTCATGTATAATCATTGGTTCCTTATATGGTTGTAGGATTCTTTCATGGCTGAGCCTTCTAAAAAGCATAAGCCTAATGAAGATAAAGAGAACAGTGTGGAACATGCAGAAGGGAAGGTTGATCTCTGGACACCACTGAACTGTCTTGTTGAAGCTGCCAACAGAACAAAGTCCTCCAGGTCAAATTCACAAGCAACTGCTGTTGCCAAATTAGAGTCCCTAGTTACTCCTCATGGTGGACAAAATATACCTGAAATTACAACCAAAACAGACCTACCTGCTTCTGTCCAGAGTGAACTAAACATTCCAAAATCCAAAAATAAGGATACTGGACATAAAACATTATTTGGGGACGACAAGGATGCAAACAGCTTGCCTTCAGGACCAGTGAAGAGAAGAAGGTTGCGTCCTGCTGGTCAGAAAAGAGTTGCAGCATCTGAGATGTCTGCCTCATCCCCAGCTCCACTAAATGCAACAGGGAGCAAAAGCAATAGAAAAAACAGTCCTATTTGGTTTTCATTGGTTGCTTCAGAGGACCAGTAAGTCTTTTTATATACAACAATCATATTACTTACACAATGTTGAGCTTCTGTGGTCATTAAAGAATTGATTTTATTGTTCAGGAAAGGAGATGTTCCCTTGCCACAGATCTCAGCATGTTATTTAAGAATAAAGTAATTCTTCTGATCTCATGCCATTTTGTTTGTCTAATTATTTTATTTATTTATTTTGAATTTAAAGTTTTTCTTTGGCTAGGACTATGACTTTGGCCTGTGAATTGAATAGAATATAACTTCTTCTCATTTTGGTGTCAAAATTAAGCTAACAGAGAATAATAAGATATAAAAAGTGCGTTTTATACGCTCTATCATGAGTTCACAAGCTTTAAGGATTATATTGGAACCCAAGAAAAAAATATGTTACTGCAATCAAATATATGACTGACAGATGTTCAGGCAAACACTCCCATCTTGTATTCTATGAAAGTTCAGGATGCAAATAGTAAAAAATTAATGTTTCAAATTTTATAACTTAGTTTTAGACTTACTCATTTCCTCAGAACAACCATAGATTCAAAAATAAGCAAATTAGTGATAATTGTTTTACAGCTTGTTTGGTTTCACTCCGCACAGGAACACATAAGGGACTCGGAAATCCAAAGCTAATCTGTTTAGCTTCTCCCTTTTTGTGGCTTTTTGTGGGAATCAAACGTGACACTTTTGTGACGCAAAACCAAACAAGCTATAAGTCATATGTCAATTTCATTTTGTTGTGCTATTCTAGGTAGCAGATGCACAGATTGGTGATTATTGTCTGAATCACAGTTTTAGGGAAGGAAAACTTAACTTCCATTTTGAATAATTTGAAATGCTTTGACTTTTCTGGCTTTCATTGTATTGTTGTTTTATCCCTTTCTTTATCTTTCCTAATTTTCTTAAATATATTCCCTTTTTTATGATAAGAATTTATTAGTGATGATTATGTAATTCTTTGTTTCTGACCTCATCACAGGGATGGTACTGTGCCCGTCTCATTTATTCAAAAGTACCTTGTGAAGAAACTTAATCTTTCCAGTGAAGCAGAGGTTAGTAAATTATAATCACTATCTAAAAAGGAATTTCCCGCACGTTCTCTCTCCTCTCTTTTTTTCTAATTAATTTTGGTTTAAGGATGTAATTATACAGAAAGTTTGTGGTCCTAAATTATTTGCTGAATAAGGTTGTCTAGAGAAATTATAGGAAACCAAGAGCACAGCGCTGTCCTTGTTGGCATTGGCTGAGGCTATTACAAGAGTAGAGTACAACTATGAAGCCTAGAATTTATGGGCTGTCTGAGAATTTTACTAAGCTTTGTATGCTTCTAGATAGTAAAAGACAGTAAATATTACAAATGCACACAACTGCTGACACGAGTCCATGCACCCACATGTAGAGAGAGTGAAACTGTTGGAAACAAATTTCTTGGGTTAAAGTTACCAAGTAGGCACTAAGAACTGAATTAACATTGAAGATACTGAAAATAGGACAATACCTGAAATTCGCATATATTGATCTCAAGTTTTGTTGTCTCCTATGCATCTCTGTTCCTAAGGTCCAGTTGCATCAGATATAGCTATAGATAAACCACCACATTATAATGGGAAGATCTATGTGAATTTTAATAGCCTTATGATTTGCATGTTATTGAACCTTCAGTTGTCATAAGATTGAACTTATTAACAAATTTAGTTTTCAGAGCAAAAGAAATAATTGAAGTTTTACGTAAGCAAAATCTGGGTGCTATATATTGTTAGTGTTTGTAATTTGCACAGGTGGAAATAATGTGTCGGGGTCAGACAGTGCTCCCATCATTACAACTGCATAATTTAGTAGATCTATGGTTCCGGACAGCCTCAACCTCAAAGAGGATACCAGCATCAGTAGGGTCCTCAGCCAAAGATTTTGTGATGGTTTTATCGTATTGTCGAAAGGCCTTGTCCTCTTGACTATGTATATTATTTTCCTCCTTATTCAACTGTTTCGATAACATATTACTGCCTAGAGATTTGTTCATTTTGGCGAGGAATCTGTACCATTTTGTTTTGCTAGTGACTGAGTATGTGCAGCCACCATTTTTATTATTTCTGTTTCATTTACTGTTATTCTTTCCATCATCTAACATTTAATATTTCCCTTTTGTCAAATCATGTTTCCCCCTTTGTAAGCATCAAATGAGAGTGGTTATAACTTATAAGTCAGAAACAATGTTACGCCCACTTCAACTGTGTTAGTTGCATTTTTTATACTTTTGTTTGAATGCCAACTTTCTTCACACTGTTAGTTCAGTAGATTTTCCGTCCAGTTCTCTGGAAAACGCTTTTTTTTTTAATGAATTGTGGATGTGGATGTTTCCAATGTTCACCAGTACTCTTCCAAAATTCTCTAACCCAAGATTCAACGTTTTCAACATAAAATGGTTATCATAAGTTGGATGGTGGAACCAGAGCTAGTGTTTACCTGTCTTATCCGACCACGTACCTAGTATTATTATGAGATTATTTATGAAATCAAAGTAGTGTTGTTTGATTGGAAAAAAAATAGTGTTGTTTGATACCAAAATAAATTTTTAAAAAAAGAGTTGAAGTTCCATGTTTTTTTTAAAGGTAGTACTGTTTTTAATATTATGCATTTAAGTTATTTCTGGAATGGGAAAGCAAGGATTTAGTTAGGAGACACTGAATAATAGTAAGAAAACAAATTAGTAAAATACAAATATAAATTATTTTTCTCTTATTTTAAGAAACAATTCCCATACGTTTTATTTACTCAAGTGATATTTTAAAAATTATTTATTTCATGAACACTTATTTTATGTTTAGCAAAATATGTTTTTAGTTTCTTGAATTTTAGAAATTTTAAAATTTTATCAGTTAGTGTTTTTAGTTTTTTTTTTTTGTTAAACAATAACTGGATATTTTTGTGTTGAGTGTAATCTGGCTTCTCAGGTGAACTGTAAACTTGATTTATATCTTAATTGCTCAAAATTTTGTTAATTAATTTTAGTCTGTCAACAATTTTTCTTATCAATCTTTGTCCTTAACTAATTGCATGTCATTTTTTTATTTCTTAAATTTAATTTAATTTGGCAATCATATGACTAAATGTTATAATATCAAAGCATTTGGTGTGATTATAAGATATTACAAATTTGTTGACATTTCATAAAAATGATTTTAAAAATAAGAAAAGTAATTTATAATCCTTTCCTATTCTCAATCTTTAAATCCTTAAAAAAAATGTTTTCACACTCTTGAACTCGAATGAGTTTGTGAAAGTAGAAATTGAATGTGTCAAGTTTATAGTCAGGTGGGTTGGTACCTCGACTATAGGTGGTGTTGTCTTGAATGGATTGGTAGGTCAAATTATTTTTTTTATAATTATTTTTATTGTTATAAAAAAATATATTATAATAAATTACTTTTTTTTTAATTTGATTAGTTATTGTTTTTAAATCGATCAATTATGAAATACATAGCTATGTAATTTTGTTAATATTATTTTTATAAAATTATATATATTTAAAATTGTATTATTTTTAATTGATTATTCATAAAAATTATAAATATTAAATTTATAAAATTATAAAAATTATAAAATTATTTATATTATAATATAATAAAAATGTGAATACATATGTTCTTTCTAGTATTATTAAAATATTTATGATTTAATTAATAATTTATTTAAATATAAATGTTTGTTTTAAAATATTTATTATAAAACTGCGAAATTAATTTAGTCTTAAAGTGTTTTCTGATTTTTTACTTTATTTTTAAAGAAAATTATAAAAATATTATTTTGTACTGTTTCATGTATAATGAAGTATATTTTAAAACAAAATAAAATATGAAAACGAATCGTTTTGCATGTCTCTTCATTCTAAGTCTACCAAATCCTATTACCTAACAAGGAGAGAGTCATTAGTAAACCAGGTATAGTTGTTGTCATCGAAACCCTAATTTGAATTCGAATCACAAGATGCAGCAGGTAATGTAAAACCCTGATAGCTCTTGAGATTGCACTGCCCTGTGTTATTTCTTCCGATTTCATGTAAAAGCTTATCACTTTTTTTTAATCCGAAAAGGGGGGAGGATCTGAGACGGAAGTGACATGGGAGGACCAACAGAACATCAACAAATTTGGAAGGTTGAATAATCGCTTTCATGAACTTGAAGATGAGATCAAAATCGCCAAGGTATTTTGTGCAACTGCTTAATTCGCAGTCAATTTCTACACTATCTGCCCTTCTGTTTAGTGTATGTGCAGCACATTTTTATATTTCTCGAAATCCATCTATGCTTAAGATTAAGAATTTAGGACGAGCTCCAAGAGTTAATGTAATGAATTTCATTTTGCAAACTGAGAACATCACCAGATTGAGTTTACTGGGATTCATGTAAATTGAAAGTGGAAAAAGGGTAATCCAAAAGTAGTCTTGAATTACTGTATGTAAATCCTGATATTTTTTAGGTTTTCATTGGTCAAGAACAATATCAATATATCTATCTATCCGTGGTGGATGTCTTTTGTAGAGACTGGATGTAAGTGAATAATTTCTTTGCATCAATATCAAAAGTTTTTCTGGATCCCTGTGAATTGGATCAGGATATTCATGTAAAAAATCTTGCCTACACTCTTTAGCAGCGAACTAAGAAGAACACATACATACTGTGCGAAGTTAAGAAAATTGTGTTTCAATTCTAAACTAAATCAGAGGAAAGAGAGAAGACAATTACATGATTATATCCTCCTAAATTATGTATGTGGACTAACTAGTTCTAATTTTGATTGAGTAACCTTCTCAAGTAATATCCTCAACACAGGCCCAAAAGGTTTAGATTTTGGTTTTATTAATTCATCTGCTTTACTCTGTTTCAATATATTTAGACAAACGCACAAAGAAATAATGAAATTTAGTTGTTGTCTTGTTGGTGAAGTGTCTGTTCTGCTTGTCCTGCTATGGATTTAATTACACTGCCATCCAAGCATTTTGCCTTGGTAAATTTATTATGGCTTTTGTTTTTCATATGATGCAAATACAACAAGGTATTTTTTACAGGAAACAAATGATAATTTGGAGGATGCAAGCAATGAGTTGATTCTCACAGATGAAGAGGTGGTTCGGTTTCAAATAGGGGAAGTGTTTGCTCATGTGCCAAAGGATGAAGTTGAGAACAGGATTGAACAGGTGAAAGAGGTGACAACTCAAAAATTAGAAAAACTTGAAGAGGAGAAAGCATCTATAGTTGCTCAGATGGCTGAACTGAAGAAAATCTTGTATGCAAAGTTCAATGACTCAATCAATCTTGAGGAGGATTAGTGAGTTCTTGTTGATAGATATGTACTTGTTACTTTTTTGTTAATATGACCTGTTGGACCTCTGGAATTTGACTCATTTTGTCTCTTTCAATTTTAGAATGTTTGTTGTCTTGCTTGAACTTCTTTCAATCGTTGGCCTAGGTTTCTGCTTTCTTTGGCTTCTTGCATTTCATGTGTTCCCTTAATTTATCCTCAGGGTGGGGTGTGCCTCTTATTGTCCAAGGTTGTCTTAGTTTAACTAATAGTTTTGAGATTAAGTTCTAAGTATAGTTGTATTAAGTTTTTGTAGTCAAGCTCGTGTAATCAAAGATGAAGTAAATTTTTAATCTCTTTAAGAAAAATTGAAGTTTGATTTTAGTTTCTCTAAACTGTTTTTGAAAAACAGTGCTTTTAGTATTCTAAACCATTATTTCAAATACTTTTATTTCTTTTCTAAAGGGTTATCTAAAATATTTTGTCAACTAAAAGTGGTGCATTTTAAAATTAGAAAGACTTGGAAGGAATACAATATTAAGAGAGACCAAAACTTATCTTTAAAATTTCTAAGATATCGAAAACATTTTACTGAACAAATTTCCTCTAGGGAGGAGTATTAACAGAAAAAAAATGTTATTTCAAACTGCATCGTTTACTGGTTACAGTTGTTGTTGCAGTTATGGTTACAGTTGTCGTTGCAATTACTTAACTCGACCCTTTTATCTTGCAAATTTCAAAATGTTTTTCGTTAAGTTTCTGATTTTGCATAAAAATATTTGTTATTTTATTTTATTATTCCTTTTTAATTTTTAGTACAATAAAAAAAACTTACAGGTTTTAAATATCTATTAGTTTTAGTTTGGATTGAAATTCGCCAAGGTAATTGAACATGTTTATTTACAGATGGTTATCAAATAAAAATAATAATATATAATTTCAAAAAAGAAAGAGTTTTAATATCCAATTAGGAATATCTCATCCCTGTCTAATTATAAGATTTCAAAAAAATAACCATTTTCCATAAGGAAGGGAATACTCCAATCACTATTAGTCTAAATTGAGAAAGTATATCCGATTTTAGAGTCCAAATAAAGGAGGATCTACAAACCATTCTAACTTGGTACTTTGATAGAAGAACTCTAGTTTTCAAGAGAAGAGACCAAGACTTGTTACTATAAGCAAAATTTCAAGTAAGCTTAAGAAGATACACATTATTTTTATGATGGAAATTAATAATCTTTAATCCTCTATTTTCAAGAGGAAAACAAATCTTAACCCAATTAACTATAATTGTCTTTTTTTTCATAATATCACCCGTACAAATAAAATTTATGTTCCACTGTTCAACGTGCTTAAGAATAGAAACCGACCATTTATATATGTTAAAAGTATAAGCTAGAAAGCCAGTAATGACCGTATTAACCAACTGGATTTAACCCATCATGCTAAGAGATTTCTCTTTCCAAGATGCTAGCTTCAATTTGACTTTACTTGACACTTTGGAGCACCAACAAAGATAGGCACCCCTAAATAATTAAAAGGTAATGCCCCATGACTGCAAGAAAGAAGACGTTGAACTTTGGTAACAAATCTTACAGAAGTATCCATGGTGAAAAAATTACTTTTAGAATTATTAACACATTGATCAGAAAAATCACCATATGTTTTAAGAAAGATACTCAAATTTCTAAGAGACTTATTATCTGCCCTTAGAAAACAAAGATGTCATTAGTGTATAAAATATGAGAGGGAGTGATGTAACCGATAGGACTAGCCATATGCGGAATCTTCTTATCATTCACAAGCTTAGAGATGTCTCTACTTAGAACCTCCTATGCAAGGCAAAAAAGCAAGGGAGATAAATGATTACCTTGTCTCACACCTCTACTACAAGGAAAAAAAAATTTCACCATACTGTCATTTATCCTGATACAAAACATAGTTGAACGAAGGATTGTACTAATCCAATTGACAAAAAAGGAATGAAAATCAAAGTGTGTCAAAACTAACAATAAGAACTTCCAACTCAAAGTGTCAAATGCTTTATGAATATATAATCTGTAAGCCACATTACCTCCTCTAACATTTTTAGAAAACATGTTAATAACTTCAGAAGTAATACCAATACAATCACGAATTTGTCTACCCGACACAAACTCATATTAATTTGGAGAAATGATTCTAGTAGACACAGTATTTTGGGAATGTATCAAATATTTAATATAATCGATTATGTTATAAAATTTATATACATAATCGATTATATATTTTATTATAATTATATATAATAATTTTATTTTTATTATAAATATACTTAATATTTTTGTTTTGTAATACGATTTTATATTTATTTTTATTTTATTTTTCTTTGTCCTGTTTATTTTTGTTTTGTTTTCGGCATGTCAAAACAAAACCTAGGATAAATTGAGAAAATCATCAATGTTGACATATCTTTTCACGATAATCTTTGTATACAGGAGAAACATGATTTTCATTGTTCATGTAAATATACTTTCCCACACTTCCACCCAGACTACTTGATCCAAATAGTGAATATTAATGCAAATATTTTTTGTAAATATAGTATTTTCATTTAAACTAACAATGTTCGTTACCGTCTCAAATTGTGACTTCTAATATGTCATGAGGTATAGAAAAGCAGTCGTCCACAATTCACAAAGTTTACATGAATTACAAAGTCACCATTAATGCCACACCATGAAATGTATTCTCCAAATATATGAGAATTTGAAAAGGGAAGCCCTACATTTTAAATTAAGAGTAGATCTAGCAGACAAAAAACTTTAAATGACATAAAATAAGTTATTCATCACAGATTTTTTACACACATTTATAATTTTTTATACATTAAAATTATTCTCTGTTTTAATTTTTTAAGTTTTAGTTCATTTTCTTTTAATAATAATAAATTAAGTTCAATATATTTGTTTTAATTTTTTTATTTTCGGTTCATCTCACCTCAGTTCATTGTCAATGTCTATGTAGCTATTGTTTTTGGATTTTATATTTTTAGGACTTCAAATGAATATATAATTTATTATATTTGGATTTTTTTATTATTTTCTATGATTTTTGAAATTTAATCACATATATATACTAAACTTATTTTGTGTAATTTTCAATTTTAGAAATTATATCTTTGTGTCCTTTCTTCTTCTTCTTCTTTTCAATTTTTGCTTTGACTTTTTGTCTTCTTCTCTCAACTTCGTTTTCAATTTTTTCATTAATGGAGAACTAATCTTGACAATCAAAACAAATCAGATTGAATTTAGAGTTTAGAATTTAGAATAATTAGCTACAAATTATACAAATTATATTGGATGTTACTTTGGTTCTTATAACTCATTTAATTGATTAATTGAATTGAAATTGCTTAATTGTCAAAACTTATAAGAGAATTATTTGGGTATTGAATTTGTAAATTGATTTTTTTTATTTAATTTATGTTTTTCAATTCTAGATTAAATACAATTAATACATTCTTTAGAAATCGACTTGTACTTTGCAATAGAAAAAAGTTAAAATATTTGGGTTTTTTTCTTGAAAATTATTGATGCAACTTTCAAAACACACCTCCAATATTTCATACCTTATGGCTTCTTAGTTCCTGTACACGTTAATAACCATCAAAATGGACAGGGCCATATACAATGGGGAGACATCTTGCATGTCGTCCAAAGAATAAGCTTCATGACTAGCATCCTCCAAAACAACTAAACATCAACAATAAAATTACTCTCATTTTAATAATAGTGGCATACAAATCAAGAATCATATTTGGAAATCACCAAAAATTAAAATATTCAAGACAAATGACATTGTCACACCAGCATTCATGATTGCATTCATCCTCTCTCCACACATAAACATTATAAAAACCAGAGGGAGCAAAAGCTGGTTACTAATTCAAGCCAGACATGGGGGCTGCTCATCATTGCATATAATATTCACCCACGCTTCACTACAATCTTGCAATACCTTTCTTCCCAAAATCCCCTCTTTCACCATTTCAGTGTGCTTTACCTTATTCCCACCAACATTCAGAACTAGACTTCTTCTTTCTTTTAGCTTAAAGAATCAAGAGAAACCCCCCAAAAAATTGTTACAGAAAATTGACAAAATAAAGAGCAAGCCAAAATAAAATATGATAGGGCCCCTGTAAAAGACTTGAGAAAACGAACAATTCGAAGACTACAAACAAAATACACAACATTCAGTTTAAGGTTGAGCAAATGGTCAAAATTACCACGAGTAACACAGCAGCCAACAGAAACAGAACCGTCATCAGTAAGACGCCTTAACTAGACTACAGATTTGCGATGGAAAAAAAATGGGGTTATGCAGAAATAGACCCAAACTTATCAAATAGAATCTAAACAAGGAACACTGATAAATAAGCAAAATAGCTCCACGGTGATCGAATCTTGTTCCTCGGAAAATCCTCGTGCCTCTATGACAGAAATCGATAAAAACAACACCTAATTCCAATACTCAATGCTGATCAATGCCTCCCCACAAACACAGTAACAAACCCATCCCCTCTCTGGAAATCAACATACATGCAATTCGGAGCAGTCTTCAAAACCAAGGACCTGGTTTCGAAATTTGAGCCCTGCCTTCTCAATTGCACATTTATGCTTCTCAAACTTTGAAAGAAAAAAAAAACTCAAAAAACCGATGGTGGTGGCGGAATTGGATTTAATCAAATGGGGGTATAATTAGTTCTGAGAGGCTGAGTTCCCACTACGGAAAGCAATCTACTTTCCTCGTCAAGAAACAAATCTTCAGTAACCCTAAACGCAGCGTGCAGGCCAACGAACACCACGGCGACGATCAACGACAGCAAGACGTTGAGGCCAACGTGAGTGGAGACGAGCGCGATTACAGTGATAACGGCCAAAACGCAGAGCACGGTTCGGTCGTCGAGGGTTTGGTTGAACACGACGATGGGGCCGTGGCGAGAGAAGTAGAAGTAGAACCAGGCAACAAGGACGAGGAGGAAGACGATCATGGAGATGGGATGCCAGAGCAGGCTGAGGAACACGATGAGAAGTGTTACGGCGGCGTAGTTGTAGCGGAAGTAGCTGAGGTTTCTTCGGAGTCGGATCATGGCATCGTCGTAGGAGGAGGGGCGAGAGAGGGCTGAGAAGTCCAGGAACTCGCGCCATGGCGGGGGTGTGACGAGGGAGGTGGTGGTCGGTGGAGTGGTAGCGGTGGCGGTGGCGCCGGCGAGGGTGCCGTAGCCGGCGGTGGAAATGTTGGACATTTGTGAGTGTAGATTAGATCTGGAAGTGTGGCATGTCTGTATATACGATTTAATTGGGAATTGATTTGAGCTTTTTTTATTTCCTTTTCCCTCTCTTTAAGCCCTTTGATTTCCTTTTCTTTTGCTTTCTCCCCATTTCACTTTCCACAAAATAATATCTTATTTTCCACTTTATTACTATATTATTTGAGCAAAATAAATTAAAAAATGCAGAATAAAAATTAACGCCCACCAGCACAAAGCACACATTTTAATTTTTTTTACAGAATGAAAATAAAAATAATGAAAAATATAGAGTGAAAGAAATGCAACAAAAATAAAGTAAAATAATAATAAATAGTATTTCATCATTACTTATTTTTATTAATAATGATAATATTAATTAACAAAACTATGACACCCTCCAATTTATATATATATATATACATGATTTATTAGTATTAACGCAATTTTTTAAAATTTCTTTGTGCCGAAGTTTTATTTTGTGGTATAACTGATTTTAAAATAAAAGTTTTACATTTCTTTCTGGAACTAATAATAAACTCTGGCCTCATGTACACAACACAAGTTCCAATATCGTGGTACTTGAAAGGTAATGCTCCTCCAAAGAAATTTTGAAGAATCCTATTAAAAACTAACACCTTAGGATGACATTTCCACCATCTTTTACTGCATATCTATTAAATTTCAAAAAGTAGTGTTAAAACTCAGATTATAAACTCTTTTTGCTAAAACTTAAGTTGAAAATGAGCATTAAAAGTTAATTTAATGCGACATATCAAACATCAGTTTAATTTATTCATGTAAGAGCCGTAGATATCATAGATTCAATTTTTTGAAGTTACTAAACTTGCTACTGATCAAATCATAATAAAAAAATAATATACACGTGTCATTTTTTAAATATCATTCATTGGTTTTATTATGAATAACTAAAATTTACTTATTTTACGCGTCTAATTATGGATATTAAATTCAAATAACTACATTAAAATCGAAAGAGAATGACTTCGATAAAACTTGTTTTAAAAATTATTTTATGTACGTTGATTTTTTATTGTTAAGAAAATTCATAGATAAATTACAATTAAGTTAGTCGACACTTGTTAATTGAGTTAGTCTCTTTAACATGTTGGTTCTCTTAAATAGGTCTAATAGCTAATTTAGACTTAAAAGTTGAACAACTTGGTGTTAAAACAACTTTCTTACATGGAGGCATCAAAGAAGAAATTTATATGGAGTAGCCAATAGGCTATGAAGAACTAGGCAAGGAACACTTAATGTGTCGTATGAAAAAAAGTTTGTATGGTATAAAGCAAACACTCATACATTGGTATAAGAAGTTTGAATCCTTCATGACTAAGCACAATTTCAAGAAGATAATTGGTGACCATTGTGTGTTCATCAATATGTATGAACATGAGAACTTTATTATCCTACTATTATATGTCGATGATGTGTTGATCATTGGACAAAATAAAATCAAAATTGTTGGTTTGAATAACTTTTTAAGCAAATCTTTTGCCATCAAAGACTTAGGTCCTGAAAAAGAGTAGGTGACCAGTGATCATTTCAAGAAGTTGATATGGATATCACTAGAGAAGTACATTGAGAAATTTCTCAAGAGATTCAACATGGATAAGGCAAAATGTGTTAGTGTTCCACTTTTTGAACATTTCAAGCTAAGCACAATGCAATGTCCAACAATGAAGAAGAAAAGAAAGAAATGAGCATAGTGTCTTATTCTTTTGTGATATGAACTCTAATGTAAGTCATGATTTGCACAAGACGAGATATTGTCCATGTAGTTGTTGTTCTGAGTTGGTTCTTGTCCAATCTTGTCAAAGAGTACTGAAATGTAGTGAAGTGGATATTGAGATATTTTAGGAGAACTACCAAAATATGTTTATGTTTTGGTAATAAAGATCTTGTGTTGGTAGGATATACAAATGCAAACATGGTTGGAAATGTAGATTTTAGAAAATCCACATCAGGGTATCTAACTACTCTTGGAAATCCAAACTCCAAAGGTGTGTTGCTTTATCAATAACTAAAGCAGAGCACATTGCCACATTTGAAGCTAGGAAAGAGGTAAAATATCTAAAAAACCATTAATTGGGTCATGCTCAAATGTTCTTCACCATGAAAACCAAAGTGCAATCCACTTAATTAAGAATCCTACATTTCATTTTTGGACAAAGTACATTGATTATTGTTATCATTGGATATGAAATGCTTTGGAGGATGTTAAGTTGTAGCTAGAGAATATTCATATAAAGGACAACTGGTCTGACATGTTGACCAAGACAATTTTAGTTAAAAAGTTAATCGACTATTTTTTAGGACTTGGATTAATGATATCCCTTAATTAAATCAGGAAAGAGGATGTTTGTTAGGAATCTTGATAAATAATCCACTGAATATATTCAGTGATGACCATTCCAAAATCTTGAAATTATATCTTAACTCTTGAAGACTATGAAGTTCGGTCTAAATAGTTGAAGATAGTTTTTTCAAAGTATCTTGAAAATGTGACAAACATTAATTGTGCATTATCTCTTTATGAATAAATATTTTTGTTCTTATCTATATAAAAGAGTATTTGTGAGGAAGACAAAGACAAGCACGTGAGAAGAACAACATAGTGAGTAAATGAGAGAATTGATATTCAGCATAGTGTGAGATTAGAAAGTCTAGTGAATGGCTAGAAAGACATTGTATTTCATCTTAGTTGGGTGAGATTCATTGTTATCCTCATAGAGTGAGAGAAACAAAAGATTGTGATCCTACTTTCATAGTGGAGATATCTTTTGGGCTATTACTTCTAAAGTTGAGGAAGGATAAATTCTTCTTACACCTCCATACCTCTCCTTACACCTTCATATATTTTTTTAATTTCAACCTTACCCTTATGAATATGTTGGAATTTCCTGTTACTAATTTTTTTCCCTTTTTTCGTGCATACCGAATTATAAAATTCGTAACACCCACTTATTATAATATATGTATTATGATAGTACAATCCAAAAATTTCATATTCAAAAATACCTAAATTTTGTCTTGATGTTAGCATGAAATACCTAAATTTATTGTGTATGATATAAGTACCTAACTTCTCAAATAAAATACATGAATGGGCATAAAGATATTTATCATGTTGATATATATACTTGTTTATCTATGCTTTAAATTATTAAAACACTCTTAGTTTATTTATATTTTATTTAAAAATTTATAAAATTATAATTTCTTCTATGTTATTAGTAGTAGAGAAGAAAATATATGAATATTTTTACATTAAAAGTTTCAAGAGAAAAAATTTCTTTGTTTTGATTTTTACATTTAATAAATATTTTGACAGGTAAATAATAAACATTTCTTTCCTTCTTTGTAAAAGAATTAGTCATGTATGAATATATTTGTATTTCAAATAAAAAATAATAGGGCAATTTTTGTTTTTACTAGCAAGAATCCAGAAAATAAAAGAAAAGGATAGTGAGAAGGGAAAGAAAAGCAATATGGCATAATCAACAATTACATTTTGCAAGTGTATGTTTTACAATCAAGTCACAACAAATCAAAGGATGTCCTAAGCTAAGGAAGGGCATAACTGATAATCTACTTAATACATATATACTCATGATTGGTGTGAAATCTCTTGAGTGTCTTGACAGTGCATGTTAAGGAGAGGTCTTATCCTAAACCCAGTTTGCTATTGTTATTGTATTTTTTACCATTGCCACCCAAAAGTAGCTATACCAATTCTTATACGCCCTGCCAGAGACAGTTTGGGATTAGAACAGCAAGAAGAGAATACGTCAAGACAATTTTCTGCTCTAACCAACTTCCAAATTCAATCCAACAAACTCAATTTCTTAGTCTGCAACAAAAAATCCCTTCTCAAAGATTAATCATATCAAACTTTAAGCATACTCTTTCTTTTCTCCCAGTTTCTTCCTTTTTTCTATGTTTTCTGCTTTTCTTTCGTCCCCTCACTGTATATAGAACATCCCACAAATTATTTTCTCAAGAAGATTGCATCACAGAACAGGCTACGGCTTGAGCCCAATGCCTTAACTTGGTCTTCACGTGTTCAGGGTCATCCCCTGCAAAAAATACTTTTACTTTTACCATGCCTTCAAATTACCAAATCATTATTATGCCAATTAACATTGCAGAACATGTAAGTTAAGAAAGAGTATAAGAATGAAAAGTAACTGAGAAACTACATGCATATTTGATATAAGAAAAAGTTTATAAGAGGATTGAATGAAGAAGATAAAGAGACCTGGGCTACAAATCTTCCAAGAGTCAGCGTCACTTCTAGGGCTTCCAAACGACGAAGAACGACCTCCGAGGGAAGAGGCACGGCTCTGAGGGGTGGAGACAGGGCTGGGAGACAACCTGCGGTTGACAGCGAAATAAAGGTCGAGTGCAGGCAAGGTGTTACACAGTCTCTGGCCATCTTCCTCGTTGAATCCGAACCCTAGTTCTATACACCCTTTAAGTTCATGCAGATCCTCGTCCGTCAAATCATCACATACCGTCGAACTTCTCCTCCGCTCCTGCATTCGCCTTCTTTCCCATGCAATGTCTCTTGGCTTCTCGCACATAGATAACTGCTTCGACAACTTCTTATTGTTCGACCACAACGGCGGTGCCAACAACATGTGTTGCAACTCCTCGTCTGACTCGCTGGGCGATGAAGAAGAAGAAGAAGAAGAAGAAGAGGAAAAGGCCGTCATATCATGATGATGATAATGCTCCTTCTGCTTTGCCTCGCGCATAGTTGGAAGGCAAAGGGTGGTTATGAAGGACTTAAAATTGATGTTGTGACGGCGGAGGCAGCAAGGGGGAAGCACCCTGCGTGTCCTCGCCGTGAAGGGAAAACGGATTATGGCGGATAAATTAATGAATTGTTGGTGGAGTGCGATAGGGAAAAGGGAGAGGATAGAGTGTTCTAATATTGGCAGGTTTTGGGTGGGGCTTTGAGATTCCACCATCCATTTGTAACTGTCAGCACCAACGTTTTAGGAGCAATATTTAGTACAATATGTTGCATCTTCGCCTTTATTCAAGGGCGTTGCTACATTCTGGTGAAATCTTTGGGATCATACGTAACAATAATTCAACTAAGAAGGTTTTGCTTTGCTTAATATTGCCATCACAACTCATTCACTTCCCTGTGACGTGTCCACTTCAATCTTCTTTTCACTTCTGCATTTTAAACCATCACTACCTAAATTCATGCAAAAAATTCCTCGTTAAGCCTCGAAAATAAAGGAACATATACCCCATTTCACGCATCAAATGAAGTAATCTTATTTCTAGTTATTGCTTAGGTTTCAGAATTCGAATGCACCTCACTGTTTTCAAATTCTCTGTTAGGCCTGGTGTGTAGAATTATATTACAAAATCAACCACAAAATAAACCACTATAATAGTTCTATACATTAGAGATTAAGTTGAGTGTTTGATATATAAAAGTATTTTAGTTTTCCATCAATCTGAATTTTTTAGAATATTTATTTTTTATTAAAAGAATTTGAGTAAATTAATTTTATTTTATCAGCTAATTACAAAATTTAAGACATAATTTTTTAAAATTTTAGAATAATTATTTAAAAGGCCATTCCAATAATGATTCATTATTAACGACATTTTACTCTGGTAAAAGTAAAAAAAAAAATGTTTTTTTAACTAGAAAAAAAGTTTTAATATTGTAAGAGTATTGTATTTATCTCATGAGATAATGAAAAAATATATAATATTATATCGTTTGATTTATTTAGTATGATAAATAATTAAAAAAAAATTCATTAAATTATATTCAAACTAATTGTAACATTATTTAATTTCTAAGTAATGTATATAAATATTTCTAAAATATTTATGATTTGAAAAAATCATCATTAAATGAAAAGAATTTTATAACATAGCCCTTAGCCTTTGTTGGTCACAATGAAAGAAATTGAAAAGGTGGAAGAGAAAATGAATGCGTAAAAAATGAGGGAAAAATGAAATCGTTTGATCGAAGTTAAATGAGAAAGTAAATGAACAGAAAATGTAAATGATTATATATTTGGTTGGAAAGCAGAGAAGAAGCAAAATTGAATACATATTTTTGATAAATAACAATTTATTTTAACTTTCATTTCCATTACTTTTTTATTGAATAAATTAATCAAAAATTGGATTGAGCATAAAGGCTATTCATCAATGGCAAGTCAAAGTGATGAAAGTTATATATGTAAGAATGTACGTGGAATTGATTTTGAAAAATAAAAATATATTGAGCATACTCCAACGCATATATAGAAAGGTTAAAGGCTTATCTAAATCATCATAAAAAAAAGACCTTACAAATCACTACCACCTAACTCATTTATAACCTTATACATAGAACCTGTAATTACAGTGATAACCAAATACACAAATGCAACTTCCTACTCTTGAAGTGTTGTCCTAGAAGAAGAGAGTGTTAGCAATTCAAAAACATCACTACAATTATGTATCAGAAAAAAGTCTTATGTGTACGATGATTGAGAGTGCTCCAGCAAAGATCCCATGGTTCAACTTTCCTTACCAGCAATTATATTGCTTCTTCTTAACTTCAAAAGCCGAAGTTATTCCTTTTATGGTTCTGTTGCCATTCTATCTCTGTCATTATAAGCATTTGATGCAGAAACAAAGCATATGCATGTTTTGCTATCTATCCTTCTTCTGCATACCACCTGAGTGTTGAGACTCTGTTGTGATGCCCTCCACTTTGAGCACATTGGTGTCTGCTGTTACACATCCTCAAGCGTCAAGGACCTCCAAAACTGTTGCAACCTCTTCTGATTTTATGCTTTCCTTTACTCGTTTTCATGTTCCCTGCAAGCACTAAACATACCTTTCCCAACCATCTAAAGCAAAGACAAGGTTTAAGGCAAAAATAGCATAGAGATGAAGACTTACTACAATACACCATCAGCCAGAATAAGCTTTGGTGATAGTCACCCATAGGAATTTGAAAGCTATCTCTGTTGTTTGTTGTACAACCTTTTGCTACATACGAATTTTCTTACCCATTTTGCTACGCACGTTTTAGCTTCAAGATTGTTTTTAAGATAGCAATTAAAACAAAAACATTGAGTTTTATCAGGGTTTACAACTCTATTATTTAGTTTGCATAATTCTTTGTTTTCTTGCTTGCTCTATGATAGAAGTGACCACTCTAAAAAAATTATAGTATACACAATAGTAATTATCTCCGCTTAGATTCAACTTGAATAAAGATTGAATTATGTGAACAGGAATCATAAACATGCATATTATTTGAATCCATATCTAGAGATTGAATTGACTAATATTGAACATTTTAAATTGAACATTACGATGAGAATGAATATGTATAATTTTATTTATTTCACATACTCGGACAAAAAAATGCAATTTTATATCCAACTACCTTAAACATACAGATACATCAATGTATTACCACGAAGAATTATAATTTAAAAATAAATTTTAATTTATTTTCTAATTTCAACGTTACTTTCTGTGTCATTCTGACTCTGACTGAAGCTAAGGGGAGACCAATCCCAGTGTGAAAATCAGAAAAACCTAGGCGTATAATTACAACAAAATCATAATGAATAAATAAAGATCGAAATGAAACCTAGGCCTATCAATAAGTAAAAGAAAACTAGAATGAATAAAGGATAAAAAAAATTATTTATTTATGCCTGTTAGCTTATACACCCAAAAAAATTTACACTGTTCGTCGCGAATGCCCTTAAATTAATTTGAACCAACACTTTGTTTTTAACAATCACTTGGGGGATTTCAGGATGAGTACTTTGCCATCGATTTTTTAGTTAAAATTTTATGCAATTTAAATATCAAAAGAACTTATCATTGGATGCCTAAAAAATCTGATGTAACTCATTATTGCTCTGATTGAATGATTCGAATTTTATCGACACGTTTTTTATTTAATTTTTCTATTGATGCAATAAATACTGAAATAAGTTTTCAAACCTTACATAAGCAGTGGAACTAAGTTGATGAGGGTCCTGTAACTTGTAATTAACTTACAAATAAGTTGATGGTTCAAGATTGACTTATTATTCAATGAATTTAACTAAAAGTTTGAATTTATTTTGTTAAAAAAAGTTTAATATAAACAAGAACAACCACAAGAAAAATTATCTTTTTAAACTCTCAAAAGGTTTTAGATTCATACTTTGCGTACATGTATTATCTTGCTTGGAAAATTTTGCTTCATATTATAATTGTTTTTTTAATCAGCATATGATTGTGTAACAAGATCAAATGCATAATTTATTTTAGTCTATTAAAATATGTATGTTTTTACAAATATGGCTTAAAAGATTTGACCGCCACGAAATATCCATTCATTTTATTTATGACAATGCAAGTAGGTTAGTAAAAACAAGTCTTACTTGAAAATATAATGGAATTAATAAATAAACCATATTAATTACTATATATATATATATATATTGTTTTACAAAAAAAAATCATTTATTTAGATTTTTTTTCAGATCAATTTGGATTTAAACACTCTTAGATTTCATTGTGCATGATTTTAGCTAGTAATGGTTATGATTTTTCATATTTAAACACTTTTCAGAAAGGAAAAAAAAGTAATTAGTTATTATCCTAAATTGATTATCCAATAAATATCAAACTTGGTGAGAGTTTTTTCTTAACGTGACGTGTCTTCCAGTTTTGTATTAAAAAAACTCTCACAACATGTAGGAGTCCCATTGTATAAAAAATTACACTACTAGCTCTTAGTAAATTACATTATTTACATCTTTTAAATTTCTTACAACACTTTTCAAAACAAAACATTTGTATATAATTAAATTATATAAAAGTAAGCACTTTAAGAGTAAAAATAGCTGATGTTAATGTGGCAACCCCTAAAAGCTCAATTACGATTCTCGCTCTCTATCGTCAGTTCCTAAGAGGGCAACAAAAAAAAAAATCCGAAATCCGAATTGGGGAGCAAACCAAACCAAACTAAACTAACTCCTCATAAAAATAAAATTCAGGGTGGTGTCGTGTTTCTTGCCTGGTTTGGTCCGGTTCCACCAATCCAGGTTTAACGTTTACACCTGCATGAACGATCCACGCCGATGATGGAATAGAGTTGCAACCATCGTTTCCATCACATAGCACAAACACCAATCCAAAACCGTTTGTTGTTAGTTTCTGGCGTACAGGAAAACGGAAGAAAGCAAACCTTTTATTCACCTTTTTGGCTCCTCGATCATCACACCACAACTCAAAATCTTTTCCTGTACGCCCCATCCTGTTATCTTCCACTTCTCATTCGATTCCCTGCTTCAACCATGCACACCCGTGCCAGTCTCTTGCTGCTCTTTTGTTTCCCCGTTTTGTTAAACGCCGCACCCTCCTCCGACAATGCTGCCGGCGACTCCTTCTTGCTGGGATGTGGGTTGGCCAAAGAAGGTGGCAAAGACAGCGACGGAAGACAATGGACCCCCGACGATAAGTACCTCTCAGAGACCAATTCCCTCACGTTCAAAGCCTCTTTCCAAGACCCTTCGCTTTTGTCCGAGGTTCCATACATGACAGCACGAATTTTCACAGCCGAAGCATCCTACAAGTTCCCCATTCAAGGCGACAAACGTTACTGGCTCAGGCTCCATTTCTACCCCTCCGTTTACAACACCTACGACCCCGTTAACTCTTACTTCTCCGTCACGGCAAACGGCCTCAAGCTTCTCTCCAACTTCAGCGCCTCCATCACGTGCCAAGCTCTCTCACAAGCCTATCTCGACCGCGAGTATTCCCTTGCGCCTTTGGATTCCGACACTCTCACCGTCACCTTCACGCCCTCTGACAAGCACGATGGAGCTTTTGCTTTTCTTAATGGGATTCAGCTCATCCAAATGCCTGACTTCTTTGACGAGGCTCCCTTGGTGGGTTTCGATGACCAAACCATGGATACCAAGACTATGCATTTTCAGACCATGTTCAGGTTAAACGTTGGAGGACAATACATACCTCCAAATGAAGATTCTGGTCTGACCAGAATGTGGTACGATGACAGGCCTTATATTTATGGTTCTGCCACTGGTGTCACCAACCAAGCTACCAAGGAAGAAAAAATTGACTACAAAACCCTGCCAAAGTCCATTGCTCCTCTCAATGTCTACTCCAGTTCTCGATCCATGGGAGGCGATAAGAATGTCAACATGGGCTATAATCTTACGTGGATATTCCAAGTTGATCCGGATTCTATGTATCTTGCCCGGTTGCATTTCTGCGAATATCACTATTCCAGATTGAATCAGATTGCTTTCAAAATCTACATCAACAACCTCACAGCGGAGACTAGTGCTGATGTGCTTGGGTGGTCAGGAGGTAAAGGAGTGCCAACTTACAAGGATTATGTAATATATGTGAAAGATGAGCCAGGTGATGATAAACTCTGGCTTGCTTTGCACCCTGCACCTGAAACAAAGCCAGAATTTTATGATGCGTTACTCAATGGGGTGGAGGTGTTCAAGGTCAATGACACAGATCTCTCTGGTGCTAATCCTCAGCCTTCTGACATGCTGGTTAATCATGAGCGCAAGGAAAAGGCTTTCCAAAGCAAACATGGGATTAGTAGGACTTTTTTTATTAGCAGTGCTGCTGGGGGTGCTGCAGGTTTTGCCTTGGTGGCTGCAATAATTGGTGTTGCTCACCATAACAGAAAGAGAGTTCCGGGATCATACACCCCCTCGTCCAGCTGGCTGCCTCTTTATGGCCATTCCCACACAGCAGGCACCAAATCCTCAAGATCAGGGAAGAGTGTGGGCACTTCCAACCTATCTGCCATGGCTCAAGGACTGTGCCGCTATTTCTCCTTACAAGAGATGAAGCACGCAACTAAGAGTTTCGACGAGTCTAACGTGATAGGGGTGGGAGGGTTCGGAAAGGTTTATAAGGGTGTTATTGATAATGGGTTCAAAGTGGCAGTTAAAAGATCGAACCCGCAATCAGAACAAGGAGTGAACGAGTTTCAGACCGAGATTGAGATGCTGTCCAAGTTGAGACACAAGCATTTGGTGTCCTTGATTGGCTTTTGCGAGGAGGAGAATGAGATGTGTCTGGTTTATGACTACATGGCTCTTGGCACCATGAGGGAACATCTTTACAAGGGAAGCAAGCCATTGGACATGCTAACATGGAAGCAAAGATTGGAGATCTGCATAGGAGCCGCAAGAGGCCTTCACTACCTTCACACGGGAGCAAAATACACCATCATTCATAGAGATGTCAAAACAACCAACATTCTCCTTGATGAAAACTGGGTTGCCAAGGTTTCAGATTTTGGACTGTCCAAAACAGGTCCAAACATGAATCAAGGTCATGTTAGTACTGTGGTGAAGGGTAGCTTTGGGTACTTGGATCCCGAATACTTCAGGAGGCAACAGTTGACTGAGAAATCTGATGTGTACTCGTTTGGGGTTGTGCTGTTTGAGGCCCTTTGTGCAAGGCCTGCTCTCAATCCTACCCTTCCGAAGGAACAGGTAAGCCTTGCGGAATGGGCAATGTACAACAAAAGAAGAGGAACACTTGAGGACATCATTGACCCCAGCATCAAAGGGAAGATCAACCCTGGAAGCTTGACCAAGTTTGCTGATGCGGCTGAGAAGTGTGTATCTGATCTTGGATTCGAACGACCCTCCATGAATGACCTCTTGTGGAATCTCGAATTCGCTCTCAACTTGGAACTAAAGTCCGATAGTTCAACTGCGCCAAGTCAGGACGAAAGTGAGTTCTCAGAAGTAACCTTGGAAAACAATGGCATGGCAGCTCATTACAAAAACCTTAGCATTGAAAATGAGAAAGGGCTTAGACAAGACTCCATTAATGATAATCCTGCTGTCGTCTTCTCGCAAATTGGCAATCCAACAGGACGATGAACATAAACCACAAATGGAAGCCAGGGTCAAGATTACATAACCAAGTTTTAGAGTACACAGTTTCATTTCTTCTTCCATTCCTTGGATTTTCTACTTCTTTCGTTTCTTCTACAGTTGTCACGTTAAATAGCTCACTAAGTCTGATTGTCTATAGCCCAATAGCAACCCGTTGTTGTATAAAAAGACAGAAAAAGCAAGGTCACCCTGCTTGTTAGGTGTAATATATAGCTGAATGTGTATAATATTGTTTATAGTTCATCTGAATCAGTATTGTGTCTGCGAAGTCAGCAGTGTCAGGATTTAGACTATGTAATGTGAAGTATGATTCTGCATAGAAAGAACTTGGAATTCCTTCTTTATCTATATCACTCCATGCTGTAAATTGTGGTAGGATCATAGGTAACGTTACGTTTTCATTTATTCTATTTTGCTTTGCCTAAGTTCAACATGGTTCATGCAGCATTGTTTCTCTGAATTGTATAATTTAATATTTAATGTGCTATGTAAATGTAGAGATGAGGATACATAAGACTCTGATTGTGCTATGAATGCTTGATTTTTATATTTTTCCACAAAGATCATAATAAAGAAATCCTGTTTCTCATGCTCTGCTTTCTTGATACACATTTTTTATTTACTTTTGTGCAGTAATAACATATATTTTAAGGATGTTAACGATCTAATGTTTTTTTGACAAAATAATTTATTCCTTAATAACATGCTCAATTAAATCGTACACTATTGATAGACTAGATGAGATGACTTATTTTGTCTGAATTTTCTCTAGAAGCAGTGAACTGATTTACTCATATTTTGATTTGTTTAAATCATAATCAAGAATGGAATGCAATTTTAAGGTTTAAATTTTTAATTCACATATATTTTTAATTTAATTTAAAATCGGGTGAAAGAGTTGCAAACAGCAAACAGCAACTCGTGACAGTAACCATATAGGCCCTGTGAAGGCTAAGGTAATGCGGCCTAATCCAAAAGTTTCATAAAGATGACCAAAAATATCTAAACTGATTATTTGCGGGTAAAGTTCACAGAAACTAAATTTCTATTTTTAATAAATACAAGCCAATAATAAGTATGATCAACTTATTAAAGAGGTGAATAGGAATATGATGGTATCCAATTCTCAAATATATGAGTGGTTTTTATTTAAATATTTTTTAAATTAAATAAGCAAAATATAATTAGTAATTGTTCCTATAGGCTATCTCACCGAATTCTTCCGAGATGTAAAGTAATTTCTCTTCTAACAAGAAAAGGTGTGAAAATCGTTTGAGTGAGACTCCACTTACCGGAGATACTATGACGCTCAAGTTAGTAAGATAATTAAAAATGTTTATCAAAAAATGTATTATTAGTGTATTTATCTCGTTGAGGCTCCCGCATGTTTTGCATAATTTGTTGTAGCAAAGGCACGTCGCCTTCATCCTCAAGTTGCGATGTTTGTTTTGTATTGTTCATGGTCTCAATATCTCTTGTGAAAGAAACAAGACATCGCATAAACATAATAGTAGGATCAAGTTTTACTAGGCTCCACGAGGAGCACTAATGTTCTTATCGACTACTTAACATAATTTTCTCCAGATGATTGTAAAGTAATTCTCCTACCGACAAGGATCAACATGTGAAAATTTGTTATATAACTCTTTTAAAACAAATTTAGTAGTTAGTTTTGGTTCTATTTTCAAAACAAAACAGATGTGTTGTAACAAAAAGTGGATAAGCCTTCAAGGGTGTTTGAATAAAACATAATAGTTTTACTTCTATTCTACCAATATTTGTGTTGTGAAAACATACATTTGTGTGAGAGAGTGAACACCAAAGTGAAAACAGTGTGAGTTAGAGTGATCTAGAGGAAAAATGGGATTATTATTGGAATCAACCTTAACAGTGGTATTATTTTTGCTAGGTGAGATGGTGACCAATAAAGAATAAGAATCAAGGGTGGACTCTTTGGAGAAACTGGTGGCAGATTCCCAAGAAGCAATCCAAAAATCTTTACAATGTTTACAACAGGTTGTTTAAGGTTTAATTTCTTCCATGTCTGCTAGGGCATTTTACAGCAACTTCCGTCTTCTTCTTGTACAAATTAAGAACTTGTCAAGAATTCTTTTTCGATGTTTGATAGAACCCAATTCCATTTTCCATCATTTGATGGATCCGATTTTCGATATTAGAGGGCCAAAGTGGAGCAATTTTTCAAATTGTAGAACACCCCACTACAGTAAAGAGCAAGATTATTGTTGCTTTCCATGGAGGGCAAGGCTTTTGCATGACAACGTCATTACATTAAGACTTTTGATTTCCTGTTAAGAAGTGGGCTTTAAGCCTAACTCAACCTCATAAAACTGGCTCAATGAGATGAGGTTTGCACCCACTTATATACTATGAAAGACTCTAATTTCTAGTCGATGTGGGATTTCCAACACACCCCCTCACGCCGAGCCTACCAACTCATGCGTGGAGATATATGTTATGGGTGGTTCGATAACGACCCGATGGCGGGTGGCCTGATAAACCCAACAAATACTCGCTAGGATAGGCTCGAAATGGCTCTGATACCATGTTAAGAAGTGCGCTTTATGCCTAACTCAACCTCATAAAACCGGCTCAATGAGGTGGGTTTGCACCCACTTATATACTATGAAAGACTCTAATCTCTAGTCGATGTGGGATTTCCAACACGCAGGCTTATACTACACCTCTTCCAAACCAAACTCACGCATGTCAAATATCGACCGACCCTGATTTATGGCACAAGCGCCTCGGACATCCTTCTCTGGCGTGTCTACAACTTGTATCTCTGGGGTCCTCATAAAACCCCAACTCATTTTGGAAAACGTTTTTTTCTCACTATAGTCGATGACTATACTAGATGTACTTGGCTATTTCTTATGAATCACAAATCTGAAACCCAACATCTCTTA
>Ga0123342_1001433_pt1 | contig 40091 bp, 20 predicted proteins | sample Turbeawhitnodule_FD_89960 | JGI IMG/M metagenome (GOLD analysis project Ga0123342, IMG submission 89960) | Root nodule microbial communities of legume samples collected from Mexico - Turtle bean Mexico white nodule | ecosystem: Host-associated > Plants > Roots > Nodule | place: Mexico: Nepantla...
CAAAAGTACACTAAATTGTGTTTTTATTAACAAAAAAACAGAAAAAAAAACAATAAAAACTGAAGAGAATAAAAACAAAGCAACAGAAAAAAAAGAAAAAAAAAAAAAAAAAAAAAAAACAAAACTAAACCCCACCCCCCCCCCCCCCCCCCCCAAAACTTTATGATCCCTGATTTTGTATTACAAACAAAAATATGGAACATGATACTTAGTCATTTGTGCTATTGTCACGTTTACTTTTAAAACTCTAATTTCAACTAATAAACATGGATATCTACATTCCTTAACTTCCATCATGCAACATTACAAAATCACTATATGTTTCAATAATTTCATTTATGACAATGTTGCACGTTATGAAATGAAACAACTAACTCTACAAGCAAACTTAATGGCGGCGATGAGATCACAATTTCGAGAAGAAATCTATTGGATTGATCAAATGTCATTGGAAAAGTGGACTTAGGCCTATGATATGGGACGTGACAAAAAATCTAGCCAAAAACATGAACTCTATTTTGAAGAGAGCACGATGCTTATTCATTTGTGCTCTTGTTAAGACAACATTTGAAAGAAAAAATATTGATTTGTTAAACGAGGGGACAAGATTGAGTGCACGTTACAAACAAGGTATCGATATCCTGAAGATATTATTGTCTTATTAAGAAAAAACGAATAACAATTCGCTATGAGTCATGTGAAAATATATAACCAAGAAAATTCGTAGTTTGATGTTTAGGAGAAACCACTCCCCAACTTTAACTTCAACCTGTGTCATACACATTTAAATTAATTGAATGATGATGCGATTGTGGTGAGTTTCAAGTTCTTAGATCGGTTTGTCCTCATGTCATTACTCTTTGTTCGTTTTATCATTTATAGCTAACGAATTTCGTTGCTCCAATGTAAAGTCTCCACAATATTTACAAGGTTTGCGAGGTTCAATTTCATCCAATTCAAAATGAGGATTATTGGTGTACTTACATGGAACCAAATTTTATACTTGACCTTATGATGTGATGACACAAATTAGGAAGACTATTACCGGACAAAATCATTATTAGACTTAATTAGACTTAATTACAGGAATATAATCAATATTAATGAGTCTATAATAATGATTTTGTCCGGTAATAAAGACCATGTACTCATCGTATCAATAATAAAATGGATAAGACAATTATGAATAAGCCAAATAATGTTCGTAGTGTCGAAGTAAAGGTCATAATAGAAATAATTGTCTATATAGACAAAACTGGTAGTAAAATCTACTTTCAATTTTCATTATTAATTTTCCTTTTTTTTAAAAAAAATCACAATTGATGTATATCTTAATTTTCTACTGCTATCACACAAAATAATCAAACAATTACTAATATATAACAAGATAGAACTAACAACCTAATTTCCATACTATTCCTAGTAAAAATCCTTATAATAATTTCTATATTTTTAATATATTTTATTTTTGTTATAATTGTTATAAAATTACCATTGATCTTATTTTTTTTAATATTTATGAAGATAATAATTTTACATTTCATAAATAATATTTTTATATAATAATTAATATTAACACATTAATATTTTTTTTCTACTTAAAACTACATATATTAATATTAACACAAATAATAAAATAATCGTATGGAGATATCGTGTAAATGGATCATGAGTTTAATATAAAAAGAATTCAAGTTGTGTAATATTAGCACAACTTCATTTAAAATTAAAAAAAAATCTCGAATAACATTAATTAAAATAATGTGAGTCAAATACAACTTTTTCTTTTATATTAAAATTGTGCCAAATTGATTGGAGTTAACTTTTACAAATTCAAATAGGTGTTCTACCTGCACAACTTCTATGTAAGGAAGTTATCCACATAGGTAAAAATATAAAATGTGTTAATTTCGATAATTTTTTTCCAATTGCACCAATTTGATTAAAAAGTTTATCTTGAAACTAGATTTACTTTTTGACGCACCAGAAAATAAATTCAAACATGTATTTCTTATAGAAAAAAATAATACTTGACACTTTAAAAAAATACACCCATCTTACAACTCACTATAATAATATATATATATATATTAAAATTTTAAGTTAAAAAATAAAATAAATATAATAAAAAAAACTATTATTTTAAGTTGTTAAGGGAACGTATTTTACTTGGTGGGTGTGAAAATATTACCTTCTTATAACTAATGTATCTTGAATGGATAATCAATTAATTATTTAAGGGATTCATTTCTCTTATTATTCTTATTCTTCTTATTATTAGATATGTTACAAAATTATCTGAAAATTTAATTGAAACCACCAGTAAGTTAAAATCTAAAATTTATAAAGTTATCTTGTGGGCTTATGAGTGTTAGGTAAAATTATGTTTTGGATATTAAAATTAGATATACTTATTTAATATTTTTATATAAACTTTTTTTATTAATAAAATATATAAAAGGGTATTAAAACAATATAAGAAACTATTTAAATAAAAAATATAATACGAAAATAAAATAAATAAAAATGTGTCATCATTTTTAAGTTCAATTATAAACAACTAAAATAAATATAACTAATATTAAAATAATAAACATAGGAGGATGAACAAGAAAATTCACGATGATGATGTTAGAAGTACAAAGGAGTCAAAAAAAAAAAACAATAAACATGCAACTTAAGTACAATTGAAAAAAAAAATGAATTTTAATAAATACTTTAAGAAAAGAGAATAATAAAAGTACGAAAATGTATTTTGAATCCTAATATTTGTTAAATTTGATTTTGATCATTATATTGATAAAATAATCATTCGACTATTAAACTATGTGATTTAACCTTTCGTATGTTCAAACTTAAAATTTAATTATGATTTTTTATGAACACATAGTTAGAAGAATTTAATGTACACATTTTTTTAGAATTTGATGCAGTATTTATAATGTGAAAGTTTATATACCAAAATTAAATTTTACTAAAAGTAGACGAATAAAAAAAAAATCTTCATAAAATTATTATAAAAAAAGGATAGAAGTTAATGTTTAAAAAAATATAAAAAAAAAAAAACATTACAAACTACTATAAGAAAAAAATATTAAGTATAAATTATAAATATGTTGAAATATGTTTTTAGTTAATAAACGGTTTAAATCGAGTTGAAAGTGCTTATCGGACGTAAACATAATGCTAACATATAATCAAACCCCTTAAAAAGTTGCTAAAACGCATTCCATTGTTACAAATGTTGGTTTGAGTATCCTAACACACGTATCAAATTCCAAGTCCTTTTAACTTCCACTCATATTTCGTTACTATGCAAATGGAAATGTTGCCACAATGCAGGGTTAATCATGTTTACGGACAAGTCTACACTTACATAAGAAAAACACACACTACAATTATATATCAATGGCACTAAATAATATAATAATACGTTTTATTAATAACATGATATTCCCTAAGTAAAGGCATAAACTGCATAATGATCCCCATATTTATGAATAGTAAATTAGGAATCAATCAAAAACCAAAAGAAAATTCCTCCCATTTTCATTAACAAAATATGCATTATTCGATACAGATCTTGTGGTTTTCACTGTTAATTTCTCGCTTAGTAATTTGCTTTTAAGAATTTATGACCTAATGTTATGCACTTTCGGTTCCTCTGCATACCTCTTTTAGCATTCAATCCATAACACTTTTAAATTTTATTTTATTTTAAAGTGAAAATTAAACCAAAGTTCTTAAATGGAATGGACCGTGATGCACAAAAAATGTAGAAACCGATTCTTACACTAACTACATACTCACCTAAAAAGACATTTTTCAGAAAAAAAAAAGGATACAGTGAAATCATCACTCAATAGTCAGTTTCAGTCACGAAAACACAAGCAATTTCAGAGTCACAGCTCATGACCAAAAAAATCAGTCTCATCACCGTAGCAACAGTTGAAATTGACACCACTAGAAGTAAAATTCATCATGAACAATGAAACAAAGCTTCAACGCAATTAAACATTTCAGCATATTATGGAAAGCGTCGGTTACCTGTTCCGTTCTGAAGTTCCCAAACCCTGTTTTTCAACCCGATAAGGAATGCACAGAGAACACGAACCGTCGCAAAATCGATTTGATCGTCGCTAAGATATTCATCACGCCAATCGCTCGCGGTGGCCTCATGCCCTGGATCAATCCGGAAACCAAGAGATCTCTCTATCAGGATCTCCCTAAGCGAAGATATGTTGTCACCGACCTGAGTTTTCATGTACAGCCTCATATCCAGAGGATCCCTCTCCATCTCCAAATTATGCCTCGAATTGCTCAGCCTCTGCCGATCCCATATGTTCCACAAGCCGACGAAGGTGTACGAAGGATTGAGGAGGAACGTGCGGAGTTTCTGCGGTACGGCTTGCGCGCGAGCGAGTTGGAAGATGAGGCAGCGGCGGCCGATGCAGAGCTGCAGAATGTCCCCCGGAGAATGTATGTTGGCGCCTCTGAGAGTCCACTGGACGCCGAGACCGACTACCAGACGGTTGAGGTGGACGAAGTAGCGGCTGTTGTAGAGCGCTGAGGTGAGCCAATTTCGTACGACGGAGGCATCTGCTGTGATGGTGACGGAGATTTCAATTCCGGAGGTGTGGATCTCTTGCAGCAAGCGGTCGAAGATTACGTTTTCGGTGGTGGTGGTGGTGTCAGTGTTAGTGTCAGTCTCCATGATTGTGAAACTTGCGCGGGAAGAAACAAAGCGGGTAACAGATATATCTGCTTGCAAGATCATGCAGTACGCTGAGAAGTTATCTTTCCGATGAGTTCCCGCTGTAAATTAAACCGATTTAAAATATATTATTATATTCGCATCGCTTAATTATTGTCATACACATCTTAAGTGTTAAAAATATGCTTAAACAAACTTTGAAAATATTTTATTATTGGACCAAGGAAGGGATGCATAATTTTTTTAGAAATGTACAGTTTTTTTTTCTATCCTCGAGGAAATTTTAACAAAATAATGCAATTTTGTAACGACTTTTTGAGAATAACCGTATTCGAAAAATATTATAAAAATAAATAAGTAATTTCGAGCAACGCTTGTGATGCCCGATAAAAAAGTTGTCATGTGATTTTATGATTTTCTTTGTAAAAAATAGTGTGACGAAGTCGTGTGAGCACGACTTTTATTAATGTAAATATGCAGTTTTTCTTTTCTTAAAAAGTGAAGTCATTAAAGATATATGATTAAAGATATATGATGATTTTAGTTTTAAAAAAAATACACATAAGTCATGTATGATTATAATAATTTTTGTGTATTTTTTTATATTGAATGTGACGCTTTTAGTTTTATTTATTTTTTATTTTCATAAAAATATAAATTTTGGATTTTAAGAAAATGTTTAAAATATTTGTGGTGTCATAAATTATAAATAATTTTTTAAAAATATTAAAAATATTAGATCAATTAGTTGAACTAGGATTTATAGACTATTAAAAACCATAAATGTAGCGATAATTTGGACAATAACATTATTATTACACATCAGTGAATAAATAATCTTTGAGATGTTGTGTTGTGTCACATGATGTTCTTCTTTGTCTTACTGGTTATCCTTTTGACTCTTGTTGGGTAGAAATGTTAGGAGATGACGCGGGTGGATTGTCATCGTCATTGTCTTCGGTTTCATTGTGCTTACTTCTGGACCCCTAACAAAGAGATTTGATGGACCAACAAAAAAAATTGGTTGTGATGGAAATGTTGAGTAAGTGAATGGTAGTTGTTGGAACGACGATTGAGATGACATATTGTGGAGTTGATCCATATATTCGAACAGATAAGTTAGTTAAACACCTGGCGTAGGTCATGGTTTGTGGAACGAGAACTAAAGATAGACATAATATTACACACATGTCATTATTATCTATAAGATATCACAATCTTACTAAGAAAAAATGAACAATATTTCACTATGTGTTTTGTGCAAAGGTTTAATCGATAAAATTTAGAGTTGATGTTCAAGAGATAGTCATCCTCCAACATGTCATATACCGTTAGATTAAATTATTGATGGTATGATTGTGGGCACTTTCAAGCTTTTTGATATCCTTGTTTTCACTTTATAATCGTTTGTTTTTGTCATTTATAGTTGTTGACATTTATATATCTCGTGTACAACCTCCACACAATTAAAAAAGCTTATGGAGTTCAATTTTATCCAGTTTAAAATGAAAATTATTAATATATTTATACGAGACCATATTTCATTCCTGACCTCCACATGCACTACAAAAAGTTAAGAAGATCAACCTCTACTCGTTTTTAGAATGAAATAAATTAGTCAAATTATAATAAGCCAAAAAAATGTTTTTACTATCGTAATGAAAGTCACAATTAAAAAAAATGGTTAATTTAAACACTAAAATATCTTTTTGAAATATTTATTTAATAACATATGAAGTTTTTATTATATCATCTTATTTTAGTGAGTAAAATTTAGTATTTATATTTATTTTAATTTTATACATTTATTTAAATAAAATACATGTATTATTATTATTTTTATATATTATATAATCTATAATTTCATTCACATTGATATTGATATTAGACAACGTACAAATTTATGAATACATAAATTTTAATTCATGAAAAAACCACAAATAATCTTACATTCTATTATTTAATAGAATTAATTTTAACTCGAAAAATATAATTATAACACTAGATAACTTTTACATATATAATTTTATTAAAATCTATTTTATAATATGGGTTTAATTCAGAAAGTAATTTAAGTACAACATTTTTTTTCCATATGTATTTTATTTTCCATAACCTACATGTCAATTTACAATACTTTCATTTTAGAACATACATTTTATTTTTTTAATTATTAACACATTAATACATTTAAATATGTGAAACAACAAAATATTTGTAATTTATATCACCAAAAAATGACATTTTTTTTCTTTTAAACAAAAGATTATAATTTTACGAAAATTTTAAAAAATTGAACTAAAATGTTATAGGATATGACAACTTCAATGTAAAAAAATACACGAAATTCTCACAACTTTTATGTATTTTTGTATATTGTACCGTCATACCAATTTTTTTTTAAAAGAAGCTTAACAGTATATTTACATTAATAAGAGTCATGCTTATTGAACACAATTTCTTCATACCATTTTTCACAATGAAAGGTCATTAGGGCACCTGATGACTTTTTTTTGTAATTTTTTCAAAGGAACGGAAGTCATATTGTGGATCAGCTTTAGAAAAGTGAACTTTTGCTCATTGTGCACAACTTACCAATTTCAATAATATTATTTAAATTTGTCCATTATCATAAAATTGATACAAAATTACACAATTGTGATAAAAATTTATTTGTTCAATATCATAGTAGACTTTAATTAAAACATTAATTTTTTTTATTTATTTATAAAGGCGTGATCAAGGGAAATAAGGTTATGTATGCTTCCAAGTCTAGGACTAGTGATATTCTTACCAAAATAATGTTTTTGTATCTTAAGATTGTGTTTGGATTGAGAAGAAGATTTGAGGAAGTTAAGATTGTGTTTGGATTGAGGAGAAGATTTGAGGAAGTGAATGTATGAGAATTTGAGAGAAAATTGTGAAGAAAGTTAGTGTGTTTGGATTAGAGTATGTTAGAGTGGATTTTGAGAAAAATTGTTTGTGAGTTATGTGATGATTGTGAGAGATTTTTTAATTTTTTTAAAAGGTGTAAAATGTAAGTTTACAAATTTAATCTTGTATTTAAAAATATTTAAATAATGAAATATGAGGTATTGTTGTGTAGTGTTGGAGATAACTGTAATACCCACATCGACTAGAGATTAGAACATTTCATTATATATAAGTGGGTGCAAACCTCACCCCGTGAGCCGGTTTTATGGGGTTGAGTTAGGCTTAAAGTCCACTTCGTAATATGTAGATTTGAATTAATTAAAATATTATAAATTATTTTCAATACAGTTGAATAATTATTTTAATAAAAAATACGAGTTACTTAATATTGTAAAAATAATATTATCTAAATATATACAAATTCACCGTTATATTTATTTATGCATTTTGAAATTTTTTTTAATTCATTAAATTAGATTGTATGTAGATAGATAACTATGTAGATATTTTAGAGGACATTTTTAATGAAAAAATATTATATGTCGAGTGAATTGTACAACAAAATTATTTGCAAATAAAATAAAATATATAAAACAAATTATGAAATATCATACAATAAGATGGAAAAATAATAAAAAATGGTATTATTATTTATATTATTGCATGAGTGACACATACCTAAATTATTACCCAACATAGTTTGATTCAATAAAACCTTTTATGAGAGCATCTTTAGTATACCAACTAACACTACCATAAACTAAGACTCTTCCAAGTTATCCTTGAAAAATTCACTTAAGAACTTGTTAATATGTTCTCACAAGATTGGAGAAGAACCTGTTAACAGTGCTCACAACATAGGTTATATCAAGGCGCATGCAGACCATGACATACATAACAAAACCGACAACGTTAACATACAAAAGACTGTCCATATAGTGTTGTTTCTCCACCATCATAGGAGATTGCTAATCACTCAACTTGTTTGTCAATACAGGTTTTAAGTTTGTCATACAAAACTTATCAAGAATTTTTTAGATAGGTCTCCTGAGACAAATATAAATGCTTCAAATCACATCGTTTAGTGATCTCAATCCTCAATATCCTCCTAGCAATTCTAAGGTCTTTCATTTCAAACTCGTTCAATTCAATTTTAACCTTCAACACTTATTGCTTGCTAATAGAATGCCATCTATATACAACAACAATACAACAAATTTATTTTTGGCTAAAAACTTTAAATACACGCAAGTATCATATTTGCTAGGTTTAAAAACAAGTCTTGCAATGAACTCATCAAATTGCTTCACTACAAGAAAATAATTAAATAGAAATCAATTTTAAAGACAAAAAATGATTAATTGCTATATTGACTAAATTAGATACTATTTTAGAGAATAAAAAAATTATTGGTATTTAAATTAGTTTCTATTATTGATAAATAGTTTCTAAATAAAATAATTTAATTTATAAAAGTAATAATATTTTTATTATTTAATTAAACATTAATTAGTTAATTAAAAACTTAAAAAAAAGCACAAATAAAACTCAGATTTTCATACCGAATCAACATTTTCCGTTAGTTTATGGTAGGCCAATAATGGTAGTAACATATCATGTAACATTTTGTTATCTTTAAACACTATTAAATTTTTTATAATATATTAAAATGATATAATTATTTACTTTTTTTAATTATTAAACATATAAATCTATATAAATGATCAAACTTTAAAGAAAAATTTATTATTTTAAAGGTCTTATTACAAAATGTTTTTAAATAAATAACTAATTATGTCGTATTATAATATATATATATATAATCGATATATTATCGTGATAACATAAAAAAAATCATAATTACTGCAATCAATCTATTAATTCTATAAAGATGTTACAATAAAATAAGTTTCCCAGTAGTCATATGAAACTTTCATACTGACAAATCGAAGTTTTTAAAAGTATTTCTAAAGGTAAACATGTCAATGATTTATATTTGGGATGGTGATACTTTCACACCACAAATAGTAAATCACACTCACTTAACATACCAAAATATTATTTTAATTATATTTATTTTATTTTTTTAATTAAAATATTATTATATTACTATAATTAGGCGTCAAAAAATATGTTATTTACTATTTGAGTATTAACAAAAACTTTTCCTTATTTTAATGTCAATGATTTATTTGGAATGAAAGTTAAAGACACAAATATTCCAAAATTCCATATTCTGAAGCATGACTGTAACGGAATAGTAGCCTAGTTAATTAAATAAAATTTTAAATCTTTTATTAAAAAGATTTATACACATTCTACAAGGATACAATTAATTTGTACGAATAAAGTTTAAGACATTGTAATGTAATGAAGTAATTGAGTTGGTTAAATAGAATGAATGAGTTAGTATAAATTTTGTAACGTTGGATTGTGATAAACATTAAAAAGTGACATAACAGAGGGAAGCATGAGTGGGGAAGAAAAGTGTAAACAGAAGGACAGAAAAGAGTACATGGGAGGGGCCACGGTGTGAAATTTGAAGTTGCCAACTGTCCACAAGTGTTGTCTATATTGGCTACATCACCTCCTCAATCTCCGCGCTATAAATATACTGTTTTTGAAGACAGCACATACCATGAAATCAAGAGAGGGATCTTTGTTTGAACAAATCTAAATCTTGCTATAATTTTGGCTCATTTTCCCTGTTATCTTGCCATCAATAGTATTTCTTCATCCCGTATCTCTCGCTTGCTGTAATTACAAACTATTCCGCCATTGGATCTACCCTTCCTTCCCCTTCCGGCAAAGGTATTCTTTCCACTTTTTCTTTTCTTCTCTGTTTACTTCTTTGTATTATATTATTGTTCCTGTCATGGCTGTGACTACTTTAAAGTTGTTGACTTTCTTCGTTTTCATGGGTGCCCATTTTTAATCATATGTGGTTGCACGTTGCTGTGTAAGTTTATATATATGTAATGTGGGTATTAATGTATCAATATATTTTCTTCTGGGGTTAATTTGTTGTGTTGGCCTTGCTTCTCTCCTGGCTGAGAACCATTTATGTATTTTCCTTGCTTAGATTACCCCCACTCTCTTTTGTGCCCTAAAGGGTTTTATGTTTCTTCTTTCTTATCTCAATGATTGCTTTTTTTGTCTGTTCTGTTTAAAAGTTTTAATAGGGGCTTTGGGTTGCTTAAAGTTGTATCATTTGGTTCACCTCTTCGTACCCCTAAAAATGTTAAAGGGGAAATCGATTATAGTAAGATTGTTAATTTGGTTAGGTTCACCTGATTGAATTTTTGTATCTAATTTGTGATGCAGGGTCTGTCTGTTCCCGGGATTTCGTTTTTTTGTCTTCAGATCTTGGAGTGGTATCGCTTGTGGAAAATAGACCCTTGGAAGGAAGAGAAATTTTTTTGGTGGTTAATAATTACTTGATTATTGCTTGGATCTGTGCAATGTATGAAAAAGTCAGAGAAGCAGAAAAAGTATCCGAATTGGAGTTCAGTAGCAAGCTGTCTTCTTCATGATTTACGATCAATTAAACCCTTAGTATGATGGGTCGAGTTCAAGCATTGAATTTGTGTCCGCAATTTCGAGTATATTTGTAATTTATAGGATAGCAAACAAGGAGAAGTTAGATTGGCTTTGTGGTTTTTGGATGGATAAGAAAAGTGTAAAGGATACCGTAGTTGATCTTGAAAGTGGATTGCCTCTAATTGGAGATGATGCAAAGAAAGCCTCTACACGAACTGGTGCAAAACAAGGAAAGACATTATTTGCTAAGTTTTCTGGTGAGATTTTTGGAGGTTCAGTTAAAGATGATGTGCCAAGTTTATGCCGCAATGAATCAAGCCGCAATGAATCAAGTGTTAGTGAAGTTTCTGCAGATTTAATGAAAGTAACAAGCAAGCCATTGATGGGGAAAGATTCGGCGAACCGTGCACAGCAAACCTTAACGAAGGAGAAACGGAAAAAGGCCTGTAATAAAAAGGCTCCGAAACCTCCAAGACCTCCACAAGCTCCTTCATTGGATGCAGCTGACCATAAGCTAATCAGAGAGATATCTGAACTTGCCATGTTGAAGCGCGCAAGGATAGAGCGAATGAAAGCCTTGAAGAAGATGAAAATGGCTAAATCATCGTCACGACCATCATCGCCTTCCAATACCAGCAGCCTTTTGGCTATGGTTATCACTGTTCTCTTCTTTGTTGTGATAATATTCCAAGGTAACATTTAGGATAGAAGTAGATTTTCCATGCCTATGGCTATATTATAAGCATGTATTACAACATGTAGGAGGGGTTTAGCATTTTCATTGCTACCTAAGCCGGGCAATTCCTGATTTTCAGATTAATACTTCAGTATTATTTTGTGATAAAACTTCCATTTAAAGCATGGTTCTTTCAGACTTCAAGACAATTGTTAACTTACTAAAAAATCTTGAGGAACCTGTGAACTGTTTTAGAAATATTTTCAAGAAATTTTTTGACATACTCTACAGAACTTGTTTCTTTTCCGCATTATGTACTGCTCGTGGATTTTATTCTTCTGGCTAACCAGAACAGCTTGAGAACTTACCTTTTAACTATGGTTGCATGTACTTTTAATACATTCGTATCTTGATGAATCTGCTTAGTTTAGATCTAAATAAATCACCCATTTCTCCCAACTAGTTGCTGAGACAATGATGGTCAATTGATCATGATTTTGCTTTCTCATTCCAGTTAACTGGAGTCAAAACTGTTCAAATTTCCCCTTTTTTTTAATTTGTTCCCAATTATGGGCAAAAGGGTTACAAGTATTCAACAAGGCCCTCCGCTGTTCAGTTTCCTTTCATCTCTATATTTTGATAATAATTAAACTTCCTGAAGTTATTTTTAGTGTAAGTTAGAGGGTGATGTAGATGGAATCAAAATACTCCCAGTGGTCATGTTTCTTACATATTGACAACATTTTGGCTCTCTTGATTTTCTTTAATAAGACGTTCCTTTTGCAGGCATGCCATCTAGAACAAGCTCAGTGGCGAGTTTCCAGGGATCTCCTATATCTACGGGAGAATCAGAGGGTGGTTTAATTTCAGTTGAGTACCAACCCAATCCTTCTGCAAGCGACTCAAATGCTCCAGGTTCTGAATCTCAAAAGTAAGCTCAAATGCATCATACCACACATAATTTTAACCATTCTTTAGTCTCATCAAAACACATTGCTGGTTTTTTTCCTCAATGTCAGTTTTGCTCATTGATGGTATTGGAAAATGGTACACCTTGCAGTTTTATACAGCAGGTGGCCGGTTCAGATTTGCCTGAAACGAGAAGAGGTTCTCAGGATAATGCACTTCTATCATAAAAAAGAATATCATTTTCCTGTATTTAAAGAAAAAATGTCAAACGGTACTCTTTGTCTTGACTTTCAGAACATATATTTCTTTATATATTGGTAATTTATCCCTTTTATGTATATTAATGAATGTTGGGGGTGAATTAAATTACCAGAACGGTGCTGCTAGCGTTTTCCATTGCCTTGGGCCAAACACGTGTTACTTTTCAGGTCAGCAACTTTCTGTTGCTTATTCTCGATGAAAATTTGAGTTGGAGATTTTGCTTTTGAAGCCGCGACGAAGCTATGAATGATTCTATTTATTTGTTCTGGTTTCTTTTTTTGTCACTAAGATAACTGGTATGTAATAACGTGCTTTTTTGTGACAAATATTTTACGTCCAACAAGCACATTTCAGAACACAGGGGGCTTCATCAAGTACTTATCTTGTCAGAAGGAAAATTCTGGTTCAGCCGTGTGGCACTCTAATTTTCAATTAATAATAAAAAAGGTGTCAGGTGTGGCTCTGTATATGTGATTCCAATTGACTTTTATTAGCATGAACACGTGACATTGCTTCATATGGAATCCCAACAAGAAAAATAAAGTAAAGTTTAACTTCAAATCGAAGACGTTTAACGTGCACAAACTTGGACTTCTTTTGAATCAATGGCTAGAAATTAGGATGAGCTAGCTGTATTAATCAGTTTTATAAGTTATAAAGTTGGTTTCCCAAAAATGTCAAATTACTACAATCTGTGTTTGAAGGAAAGTCCTTTGTTAATTCAGGTCCAATTACATGGCCACACAACTTGAGAAACTGTAAAATAAAAAACGCAAGAGTATAGAACAGTTTTTTTAATAGTTTTATCTTTGTTTTAAGAAACTGTATTATATTTTTTTTCTAGATAAAGAAAAGATATCAATCAAACTGACCTTATTTTCATGAGTAACGTATGTTTTTATTATTCTCCGTATTTGCATTTTCCTGAAACCAACTTTTGACTTGTACACACTAAATCTCCTCCATTCGTTTTCCTCTTGATGAAGAATGAGCAACAAATAAGAGGACTGATTAGCCATCAAACAAGAAGTCAGGGGCTAAAAGTTAAATAATAAGAAACAGAGCACGATGTTCTAAGTTTGTTAGGTCCTCATCTCATACGAAGCTTCCTCAGATACATAGGACATTGACAGTTGCGACAGCTCTCAATCTGTGCAAGAAGAAAATTCCGAAAGAGTGAAAAAAAAATGTTATTGGTTTTTGCCTAACGTGAGTTGCTTTCATATGCTTGTTGCACAGAACTTTGTTTGTGAAGAAGTAATCGTATGGTTTATAAAGAGCTGCTTCAAAGTACACATACAATGAATTGATGAACCATAGATTATGCAAAATCAACCATTAAATGCCTTTACTCAATAAGAATAATAAGAGTACTACTACTAGTATAGTACTATACTAAGTGCTATTACCTACAACTGCAAGCAATGGAACACAAAAGAGAGGTGAACAAATCAACCCTTTAGTAGTAGTTTGATTATAGCCGAGGCTACATCCACTAGCTTCTGCACAATGTCGTTTCTTTCCCCCAAGGGTGCCTGAGTTGTGCCAGAGAATTTCTTGTCGCAGCTACTCACTTCTTTGAGAGCATCAGAAATGCAGTAACTGGCAAAGCCAAAACGGCCTTGGCTTATAGCATCAGCAGCTTGTGGGAGAATGTATTTGACAAGAGGGATATATGACTCAGCACAGAAGGCCAAGGCTTGCTCCAACTCCCGGTCTGGGGTCTGCTTGAGCAGGCCTTCGATGTAACTCAGTGTGTCAGTTGCATTTGCCACAATGTTGTTCACCATCAAAAGGGCCACCCCTTTGAGATCAGGTTTTGAACTCAGAGGGTTTGAGTGCAGGATGGAGCTGCAAAGGTCGTAAAAGGGTGTTTTTTTGCATATTTGGTCTACCAAATCGCCATCCCCATCTTTCCATGGGAAAGTTGGTTGGGATAGTGTGAAGGGAACAGAAATAGAAGCAAGAAGAAGAATGTGAATTGCAAAAGAAGACACACAGCTTGGGATCTTCTTCATTTTCTCTTGTGATGATGGACAGGGAATGAGAATGAGAATGGTCTAGGCTCTCTCTTGGCTCCTATATTAGGGTCACAAAATGATCACTTTGCCAGTCCTTGGGAGTATATACCCCTCACATGGGAACAGAGAGAAATGGATGTCTAATTGACTAAAACAAAAGGTAAAGACAGGTGTAAGAATTGTAGTGTAACAGGGTTCTACAAACATAGTTTATTGATCAAAAGTTTAATATTCAAGACTTTTATATGTAAAGAAAACACATTAAAATAAGACAAATTCTTAGATTGATTTCTATATCTCAGAAAGATTAACTCTATTTTTTTGTAAGTAAATAACTTAAACAAGATAAATTTGTTGTTTAAAGTGAATTAGGTCATGGTTCACGGGTGTCTTATTCACTTGGCTTTAAATGGTAAATGCCACGTCTTCTTTTGTGTCCCCTACTTTACCACAAGAAGCCAAACTTGAGAACTTTCTAGAGTATGCTCTTTTCATTGAACACTTCTTTTGGAACTAAAGAAGGAAGAGAGATCCTAAGACAGACACGACCACTGTTTTGCAAGCAGATTTCATTCATTAAAAACAAAGCGGCTCCATGTTTACGTGTAATAAACCAGTTTTTCTGTTTTTCTAAGATCGAAGCAGAATCATTAAGTAGGGCACCAAAGACATCTGCTACTTAACAAGAGCAACCCATGTTGTTGTCTGCTTCTCTCCTAGAGACTTTCAATTCTTGTTAGTTTCTAACACATTTAAGCTATTGTCTTGTTTACATGAAACAATTGTTTCAAATAAAGAAACTTTAACTCTACCATGGAGGGTGCACTAATTATGTATTCTCAACTTCAATATTAACATTATTTCATTTTATTCCTTAAAACTTTACATCATTAATTAATAAATCAATAAAAATATACCTACAAATAAAAAAGTGTTTTGGAGTGATATCATAAAATAACATTAATTAAATTTATGTACAATTAAATTCATCATGTATCAACTCTGTGCTTACATTTAAGTCCAGAATGCTATAATAGTTTACTTTTATAAGTTAAATTTAATTTATATACATTAATTTGCAAAATCTTTCTATTATGTTAACTTCTTCAAACAATTATTTTAATTTGTAAACAAAATTTATTTATCTTATAGATATTTATAAAATTCTTCAAAAAAAATGGTAGTAGATTTGTTAATTATTGGTACATAGAAAATTTGGCTGTCCTTCCTTCTGCAGGTGAGATTCCATTTATTAACAACAAAACTCAAGCACCATCTTCAATATATATTAAAAAAGTGTGTTGCATAATTAGAACATCATCATGAGTAAATGTAAAAAAAGCATTTTAATAAAAATAAATGAGAAACGGGAATTTGAACCCGACGTGAATCGAACACGCAACCTTCTGATCTGGAGTCAGACGCGCTACCATTGCGCCACGGATCCACTTATATTGGACAAACATTTATTTAATATAGATATATAATGTAATAAAGACTATTAACCAATGGCATTGATCTCTATACACTTCATTTTCGTTGAATAATTCTTCTGCATAATCGTTTATATTTGGATAATTTATTAATGACACGGGACACGACATTATAAAATAATTAAACATGATATAATAATTAATTTCTACTTTTTGATAATCATGAATTTTTATTGTAAAACAAAAATCAAATAAAAAAAGTGGCAGGTCTTTTATAAAACGGTTGAAAATCAAGTTATTTTTTAAAAATGAAGATACACACAAAGAGGCGATTTTAGTTAATAAATATGAAATCAAATTACACTGGCATTGCAATAGGTTCAAAATTATTTGCTTAAATGTGAAGACAATAAATAATTATACATTATATATTAATTAATTTCCACTTTTTCGACAATCAAAAAACTTCATGGCATCATCCAGAGAACTTTCTCCACCACTTTACTCTTGGGAATATCTTCTCTGTACACATTCATCTTATTTACCTGAACTATAAAACGTGAGATATAGTTATACAAATTTTGAACCGGACATTATATACTTTTTTGTGTTTTCTTTGGTGAGATTTATCTTTGATTTTAGGGCTTTCTCTACTTTCTTGTAGGACAACTTTAAGGTATCACATCTTGCAAAATATTGAGTAGTCCACTCGTTTAGTGAATCTTTGATAATGCTAGTTGATCTTTCCTTAGAGTGATATGATCAACTCCTTTTTGTAATTCCAATTTAATAAAGCTTCAAATATTGTGAAAGTTTCTTAATAAATAAAATCAAATTTTTCATTTAGATTGGGTTGAACCATATAATGTTATAACTGATTGTCATTTTTCTCCAAAACATAATTCAACTACACTTTTTAACACATGGAGAACACTCTTTTTTCTTACACACTCAAATCTTCTTCACTCACTCTGAGTATCACATGTCTCTCTCTAATTTTGATGCCAATTGTTAATTGAATATGTTGTAGGGATTAATGGGTGTAAACTGAAGGTTAGAAGAAGGTTAATAAAGGAGTTTATACATAATGCAGTACATATCATAAAAATGTCTATATTATATTGGAGTGCAACAATGTTGATAAGACCAATTGGGCAGAACAAAAAAAAAAATGCAATAGAGAGTGATACAATTGAGAAGATATATAACAGTGGAATACACTGTTGAACATAAGAAAAGTCAATGGTGAAGTGAAGTGATAATCAGTAGAGATAACTGGTGATTAATAAAAAAGACATACTATAAGATGATTGCAATGATAAAGTAATAGTAGAAATATCTCAAAGAAGAAATTACAAAAAAAATGGTTGATTCATGCTGTTTGTCTCAGTCCCATTTTTTACTTTCTTCAAAGCTACCACTCTACTCACTATAATCCTTTTTGAGATAGAATTATAGAGTTTATACACCTTTGATTCCTCAATAATTCCGAGTAAAACACACCTTAAGCTAGAAAGCACATGTGTGTTGTGTTGCTCCATTTCTTCAACATAAGCCATTAGCAACATGCATTCTTGACTCTCCACTTGACTTTCTGGTCTCTACTGGAACAAGAAGGTTTATGCAGATTGGTGCTTCAAGGGTTGTCATGGGTAGAATGGTACGGGTTCGATGCATCAATTTTGCTTCTGGTTATGCTGAATATTAGTTTTTTGGCCCATATCAGTAGCTTCTTAGCTTCTACAGTAACAGTGTCTGTCATTGCTTCTTTCTTAGGTTCTACAGTAACAGTGTCTGGTATAATGTGCCTCTGGTGTGTGCTCTTATATCTGTTACTTAGCTTTATTTATTTATTTTGGTTATATTCTTTTCCTTTGTATCCTTTGGCCTTGCCTTTGGTAATTGTACTTTGTTATTTGTTACTTCTTATACATATTTTATATATTATTTTGTCATTTGGTGATTTCCCATCAAAATCTCCGAAGTGACCTCAACAACAAAACCACTTGCTCCATCCACCTACAAACTTGAGATTTCAAAGTTTTAAAGCTTGAGTACTTTGTAGTACATCAACTTCTAAATTTTTGGTAATTGCTAGTACATACTTCAGAGGCTCTCTTTCTCCATCTTCTTTTATAAGTCGGTTGCATGTGTTCACTTTGATTTGATTTTCACAAACTTATGATAAGTGACGCATAAAACTGTTTGGATTGAAACTATTCCTTTTTAGAAAAACTAACCACATGAAATTTTAAAAGTTATTTTATTAAATACACGTGCATGTCTTAAAGTTTATATAAAAAATTAGTATTATAATCTAATAAATAAAAACTAGTTTAATTTATGTGATTACAGTTTACAGTTTAATTGAACCCGACGTGAATCGAACACGCAACCTTCTGATCTGGAGTCAGACGCGCTACCAATGCGCCACGGATCCACCAGTGATATAGTTATTCTTCATTCCTAATCTATAATCAAATTTCAGAAAATTTAGTGGGAAATATCATTCTCTGATGATTCAAGAAGATGTCGCAGACAACAGGCACTGCACGGTTAAAGTAATGAAATTTAGTGTTTATAAGAAGTTATTAAGTGAAATGAGTTAAAGAAAACAGCAAATAAATTTCTTATATACATATGCATAAATAATTCAATGATGAGTTAACACATTCATAACCAAACATGTTAATTAATATTTGTAATTAATTAATGAAGATGTCAGCTTAGGATTATGATGATGCAATATAAGTATATAATATAAATTGAACCACATTGATGATCAACTACGCAAAGAATTTCTACATTGTGATAAATTATGTGACCTGTTTATGTTTATGAGCTTTCATATTATGGCAAAAACGAGTTGTTAAATTGACTTTTTTTTTATTATAAAGCCCTTTTTTTCATTTTTATAATATTTTATATTACAGAAAATACAATGATTAAATTGAAACATGTTTACTTTATTTAACTATAAAATAATCTTCATTTTTAATATTTCGCACTATAGAAAATAAAATGATCAATTTTGATATTTTGTCATAATAACGGTGTAGAATTTAAACAAACAAATGAAATGGTAAAATCTTTACCGTAACTAATTCTCATAATTATAATGGGTAAATCTTTAACTAATGAATTGATAACTAATAGTCATAAGTCAGAAATACTTTTTATCTTACCCTTTATTGCATGTTCAACCATTTTTAGTTGAAGTTATATTGAAATGTAAAAACAATTTAAATTTATATATATATATATATATATATTTGGAGTTAGGTTCGACAAATTTTTTCTATTTCTCATTTCTCTAATAAGTATGATTTTATCTCTTTTATTAAGAATGATGATAGTCCTTTGGTTAATTTGATTAAGCTTGTTGTGATAACTTATTCTATTTGGATGATATGACGTATAAAGAATTATGCTTGTTTTTAGGATAAAATTGAGGTTTCTATGAAAATTTCAGTTATTAAAGATTTAACTTGTCTAGTTGGTAATTCGTCTAAAACTTCAATTAAGAATGATATGTTGGATTTCAATGTAATAAAGTTTTTTTTGTATTAATATTTGTACTTGTAAAGTTATTCATCCTGTGAGTTTCCTTCACAAGGCTGGGTTAAAATTAAAACTGATGGGACTGCTAGGGGATATTTTGGTCTTGCTACTTATGGATGTATTTTTCGTGGGAGTATGAGAGAATTTATTAGAGCTTTCTCTGCGTTTCTTGAAGTTCAGACCGTTCTGGTTGCTGAGTTTTATGGGATTATACATGCTTTGGAGGAAGCTCAAAAGATAGGGCTTATAATGTATGGTTGGAATGTGATTATGGTTTGTGTTGCGTTTACTACTAGGATCAATGTTCCTTGGATGCTTCGTAATCGATGAAATACTTGTCTTAATTACTATGGAAAAATCAGGTTTAGGGTTAATCATAAATTTTCGTGAAGGGAATTCATGTACTAATAAGTTGGCTAATTTATGATTTATTTATAGATAATCTTTTCATTGGTATAATAGGCTACCATCTAGTCTAGTATTAAAATTCTTTATGAATAGGTATAGTCTACCTATGTATCGTTTTTGTTAACATATGGGTTTTGGTCTGGTTCCTCTATATTTTGTATTTTCTATCTTTTTACTTTTATAATAATATTTTTTTCATGCGATGACAAATGATTGTTGCTTGAGGTGTCAACATAGCTGAGATGTCAAGTTGCATAGTGATGCCTAACATGAAAGCTTTTATTTAGAAAAACAATTTAAATATAATAAATTGAAATAATACATTCAAACCAGGGGTGGTCATGGCAAAATCCAATCTATATTCAATCCAAATCCAAATAGATGGATTTGATTTAAAAATCCATATCCATTTTAACTAGAATAAATTTATTTGAATTTTTTTAAAATCCATTTAAAGTGGATTAAATCTAGATTAAATCCACTTTGTTAATTAGATTAAATCCACTTTGTCAAATGCATTAAATCTATTTAGATATGAACACAAACTAACTTAGCTCGAATTGGGCCTAAGCCGACTTAACTAGGACGCAAACCAACTCGGCTCAACATCGGCCGGGGCCCGGACCACTCGAAATCGTGAGCACGGACAACTTGACATCGACCCGGGCCCATATGACCCAAAATCGACCCGAGCCCAAACGACTCAACATAGACCCAGGCCCCAACGACTCGACATTGACCCAGACCCGAACGAATCGAAATCGGCCCGAGCCCGAACGACTCGACATCAGCCTGGACCCGGACGACTCGACATCGGCCTGGGTCTGGACGACTCGACATCGACCAAGGACCGATCGATTAGACATCAACCCAAGACTGCTCAACATCTGCCCGGGCTCGTACGACTCGACATCGACCCAGGCCCGCTCGGCTCGACATTGACCCGAATTCGCTCTTCTCGACTTCGACCCTGACCCGCTCGGCTCGACATCCGGGACCGATCGGCTTAACATCGATCCGGGACTACTCGACTCGACATTTTCCTGGGACAGCTGATCACGACATCGGCCCGAGCCCTAACGGCTAAACATTGGCTCAGGCCCGGACGATTAGACATCTGCCCAGGCTCGAACGACTCAACATCGGCCTGATCACGAATGACTCGACATCGGCCTAGGCCCGAACGACTCAACATCGACCCGAGCCCGAATGACTCGACGTCGGCCCGGGCCCAAATGACTCGACGTCGGCCCGGGCTCGATCGACTCGACATCGACTCGGGCCCGCTCGTCCCGACGTCGACCCGGGCACGTACAAATCGACATTGACCCAGGACCGATCGACTCGACATTGACCCGAGATTGCTCGACATTTGCCCGGGCCCATACAACTCGACATCCGCCTGGGTTCATACTACTCAACATAGACCCGGGCCCGAAAGACTCGACATCGGCCCAGGCCCGTACGACTTGACATCGGCCCAGACCCGCTCGACTCGACATCGACATGTGCCCGCTCGTCTCGTGATCGACCCGGGACTGGTCGACTTGACATTGGCATGGGACTGCTGATCACGACATCGACTTGGGCCCTATCAGCTAGACATTGGCTCGAGCCCATACGACTAGACAACGACTCGGGTCCGGACAACTCGACATTGGCCTAAGCCCGAATGAGTCAACATTGGTCCAGGCACATATGACTCGACATCGGCACGAGCCTGAATGAGTCGACATTGGCCCGGGCCCGTATGACTCGACATAGGCCTGGGCTTGGTCGACTCAACATTTGCTTGGGCCCGTACTACTGGACATCGACCCGAGCCCGATCGACTCGACATTGGCTTGGGTGCGTACTACTCGACATCGACCCAGACCCGAAGGACTCTACATTGGCCCAGGATCGTATGACTCGACATCGACCGGGGCCCGCTCATCTCGACATTGGCCTGAGCCCGTACGACTTGACATCGGCCCTGGTCCGGACGACTTGACATCGGCCCAGGTTCGGACAACTCGATATCGGTCCGGGTTCAGACGACTCGACATCGACCCGGGACTGGATGACTCAACATCGTCTCGGGCCTGAACGACTCGATATCAACCTGGGCCCGAACGACTCGACATCAGTTCGGGCTCGCTCGGATCCACATTGACTCGAGACCGCTTGGATCCACATCGGCTTGGGCCTGCTCGGCTCGACATTAGCCCTGGCCTGGTCATCTGGATATCAGTCAAGCCCGCTCGACTCCATATCGAACTCAAAAGGCTCAACTCGACATGGGCATGGACCGACTTGAGTAAACATTGGCTTTGACCAACTCGGCTTGGCCCCAGCCGACTCGGGTCGACTCAATATCAGCCACTCAACTCGACTTGGTCTAGGGTTGACTCGGCTCAATTTTGGCCCAAAACGACTTGGTTGACTTTGGCCCATACCGACTTGATTCGGCCTTGGCTCAGACGACTCAGCTTGACGTGGACTTGGGTCGACTTTACTCAACCTAAGCCTGGATTGTCTTGGCTTAACCTGGATCACGTCAAGTCAAAATCCAACCCAAAATGCAATTTGGATAATCCAAAAATGTATCCAATCTATATCTAATCCATATCCAATTAAATGAATTGGATTTAAAATCTAAAAATATGGATTTGGATTTGAGATAAATCCATTTAAATGGATTAAAACTAATATGAATTTGGATAGTTATGAATTGAATTTTTTAATTTGGATTTTTTGTCCACCTTAATTCAAAGGTAGTAAGTCCAACTATTAAAATAGTTTAAAAGAAATATAGAAAATAACTTAAGAAAAATAAGCAAATTAATAGCCTAACTAATGAAAAAAAAGTATGCAATGTGACCATCCTAGAGAATTTCATATTACTGGCATGCCAATTAAATAGCTAACTTATCAAACTGTACATTAAGAATTAATGGCATATTGATTTGTTTCAAAATTCTTAGTATCTTGAAATAATATGCCAAAAGAAAGCAAGTGATAAATTTCTAAGTTCTAACTAATCCTTGATTTATCTAACTCTATATTTTGAAAGGTATAATGAGGTTTATTCACTTTACATGTCCAATCCCTTGTAACTCTTTTGATTTTTCAAAAATTTCTGCTATCTACTGCAAGACTAAAAAGACTACTTTTGCTGATCCTATGTGTAGACCTATGCTCCTACTGAAGTGAAAAGGTAAAAAGTGGTGGAGAAAAGGGGAACAAGAATATACAGGTCTATAGTACAACAAGATGGCAGATAAATCAAAATAAAATAAATCTAGCCTCTACAATCCTCACTGGAACTGGTGACACATTGCAAACAAGGCAATTTGGAAGAAGTTGAGTTCCTTTTCCACAACCAAGACTGGATTCCTTTTCTTATCATCCATTCACCCTTTACACAGCCCTATCATCAATTAGGCAATTGAGAACCTAACAGGATGGACATCTCCATTTTCCCAGGAGAACCTTCATAGCCATTCTTTATAATCTTCATGAACTCCCCCTTTACCGAATCAATGTCCAGGAAATTTTTCTTATTAGGTTGCAAACCCCAGTAGAAAACTACATTTGGCTCTGTTTTCTCCCTATCAACATATTCTGTAGGGTTAGGGTCACAAAATCCTTGAGTAACCTCCAGCTGCAGCACACAAAACTATATGAAGAAATGGCAATAAAATTTATGAAAAGATAACAATAAATTTCCTGATTGATTCATGATCATGAGTAAGGTTCCCAATAGTAACATTAAAATTAACAGCAGAAGAGGATATTTTTACAACATAAATATATATGCCAAGCCCATAAAAGTAACCTTATCATAGTTATGGTTTAAATGGAAGCATCATGTTACATAATAGTAAAATATTTACAAATAAATACTGAAGCTTCTCTAGTGCGATTGCAATGAATGATATGGATCATAGTCACTTCTAAAGTAAAAGTAAATATAATTATATAAGAAACCAAATTTACCGTTTGAGCTACTTACATGCACAAGAAGACCTCGAAAGCGTGACTTTACCCAACCAACCCATTCTGCCAGTGCATAATGATCAGGAGAAGAGAGATAAATTTTGACAAATTGGGAGTATCTTTTTGAGTATGGAAAAGGCTCGAATACATTATCCCAAAGGAAATCTGGCTTCAAAATATCCTTCAATCCAACCACATACAGAAAATGAGAGACTTATTAAAGGCCTAGTTCTTTTTAAGTACCTATGAAAATCATCACGAACTAAAAAATAGGAGCATCAGCTTCAAATAATCATCACGAATTTTTTAGCTTTGAATTTCTTTTATTAATATACTTTACATAGAAGATGTCATAAATGTATTTGTACACCCTTACAGGTCATACAACAAGTGAAGGTGTGTATACTACAAGTTGATGTTCTAGGTGTTATGTTGATTTTGAATAAATTTAATATCATTTAAATGTTTCAGTAAGTATTTTTTTGTTTCTAATATATCCACATATTGTTTCTAATTATTCCAGTAAAATGTATACCAAAAAGACACCCAGGTTAAAAACTACACAACATTCCCTTGTCATGTTATGTCCACAAAGAAACTTAGTCCTGGTCCAATACAAAGTGCTTTTAGTTATATTTCGTATGGCAGAATCCTCAAGGGCTACATGCCATATAAACTTTGTGTATTCTACCACATAGAACATTATGATTAAGTCACTCTGGAAAATGACTATAATAACACAGATAAGTAGAATGTATATCAAAAGTAGACCCATGTTAAGCAACGCAACATACCTTTGTCATATCATGTCCACGAAGAAACTCACTCCTAATCCGAAAGAAAGTGCTTTTAGTAATATTTGTATGACAATACTCATAACGGCTAGATGGCAGAAATATAGGCATGAAGGACCGTGTTTCTATCGCATCTATAACTGTTAACATTCCTTCCTGCAACATCACTGGAGTAGGCCAGGGCCAAAATGCAAATGTTTGAAAAAAGTTCATAATTAGAGCATTTAAGGTGGCATCAGGGTGTCTTAGCAAAACATATGCTGCAAGAACTGTCATATGAACTCCTCCCAAATAACCAAGTAACTGCAAAGGAAAATATTACTTCATGATAAGCCTACAATTAAAGTTCAAGCAAAAAGTTATGAAAGCAACCATTACTTGAAAGTACAAATGCACTTACAGTTCCATAAACTCCTCGCCTTTTTGCCCACAGTTTAAGACATCGTAGCATGCATTGAAATTTCTGAAATACATGAGTTGCATTAAAGAGACGATAATGCACAAGAACAATAAAGCAAAACTACCCCCACTTTCATGCAACCAAATATAAAGGGAAGTTAGTGCCCATCCTCAACTCAAAGAACGTCAACAAAAATCGAGATATTTCACGTCCTTTGGATCATAAAGATAATTGTCCAATTGTTTATGAATCTGGTTATTTTCTTTTACTAAGAAAATAAATGACTGGCTGCATCTTACCTCTATATTAGGAACTAGATGGAGAATGTATTTATTTGCTCGTACCCCAGACAAACTTTTCCAGCTAGTATCATCAATATTCCTCATGAAAAATGGATTTAATATGTCAACGTTCTGTAAAATAAAATAAACGGCATAAGTAAGCAATTGGTTATTTAAGATAAAAATGGTTTAATGCATAACGCAAAGAGGCAATGACATTAGTTTGAAGAATGTTGAGCATAATGCTTTAAAAGGGTCTCCGCACATGCATGCAATACTCCTAGCCTTTTTTAATGTATTTTCACATTTTGAGAACTATATCATGTTTCCTCATACTGACCTCAGGAACATATAGTACATTAAGCCGAGCATATGGAAGATCAATGGAAACTCCTTCAAATTTAAATCGCATTAAAGGGACTTTTGCACTCTTGACACAGTGAATATATGATACTTCAGGTCTTCTTTTAAGCATGTCGTGCAACACAACAAAAAAGTCTTCCTGTATAGATCATATCAGTAAAAATTAAGGCAAATGTTACAGAGCCTAAGGGAATGATAAACAAGAGAAACACAATTAACTTACTGCAATTGAGGCAAAGAAAGGAGCAACACACAAAGCATCAATATCAGACCCTGAGTTGTGAACCTAAACATTATTGAAAGTTATTGACAAAAGTTAAAAGGAGAAAGCAATCTTTAGACATGTGAAAAAGTTTAACAATCATATCCAAGTAAATTAAGAGAAATCCTAATACGACAATTTTTTATCTTTCATCTTATAATACACCAAGAAAATCAAACGGTACAGGATTAACTAAGGGAAGAACTTACTCCGAGGCCATAAGATCCATAAGTTATTACTGTGGCAGATGTGACAGCAATTTGGTGCTCTGGTAGTTGATGCAGGCATGCAACCTTCTTAACCCACGATGAGACTACCTGCAAAGTGAATAGCATGATAAATAAGGTAATAAGATAATAAAAATATAAATGCAAGATCTGTGATTAATAGAATGCCATCAAGATAGTCCTGTAAGTGCCTAACCAAATAATGATGCAAATTAAGAAAACTAAATTTAAAGAAACAAATAAATACAGGGATTTGCTAACATAAAATACGAATTTTATCCCTGCACAAGAAACTAAAAAGTTATAATTATTGCCAAAATGCGAACTTTTTTAAGTCTTGCCATTAGTAAACGAGTTCAATAATTCGCAGTTTTTAAATCTTACCAATATTATGAACAAAGTACCATCTTTTTAAGTAATAAACCTACCTAATCATTGCTTTTTTATATATAAATTACACAGAAAATAGTCCATTACCCAAAAAAATTATTACTGTCAAAACCACAACTACAAATTTCTTTAAATTTTCTGTACAAGCTTAGTAGTAAAAAATTTTGAGGTAACATGTATAACAACTGTTGAAACTGCTAGCTCCTCGCTTCAAACGTGAGAAATTAAGTTCAGAATGCATTGCCAAACACACACTTCTTTCTAGGACAAAACAAAACCTAGTTGAAGTAACTAATAAGGCCAATTTTGTCGTTCACAATAAACACTTTCCAGTCATACATGTAAAAAGAGCAAGAAAATGCAAATAAATCTTTTGAGAGAGAAAAAAATAAAATAAAGAAGCAACCTTCAAGGAAAACAGAGAACGCGTCCAAAGTGCAACCCATGCATTCAAAAAGAAAACAAAGAATGAAAAGGTCGCAGCAAAAGCCACACAATAAGAACAAACAGGGGAATGCTGCACAAGAAAACCTGTTTAAGCTTCCGAATAACATTTTTCCGTTTATCTTCCTCTGCTGCCGACGGAAGAAGTCCTTCATCAACCATGAACTGCGTATAATTAAATAAACCCCAAAACAAAAATCATAAACTTTAAATAAAACCCAAACACCCGTAAAAACAATCAAAAACCCAAAAGAAAAAGGTTTACCTGAAGCAGAGAGATGGACCTTTGATTATCCATCGTAAAGAAAAGTGAGTGGTTGAAAGGTATCGGAAGCAGCACCGTGGAGGGTGATGGCAGCAGCAGCGGAGGCGGCAACAGAAACCGGTGAATGATCGGAAATGGTGGATGGTGGTTCAAAATGACATCACTCCGGGTAGGGCGAGAAGTTGGAGATTGAAATTCCATGCAAGATGACAAAAACCTCTTTCCGAAATTGCTAAACCCAAAAATAAGACAATGAATAAAAATTAAAGTGAAAATAAAAAGAAAAAGCGATTCGGTGGTTTTACGAATTTCTAAAAACAAAAGAGAAACACAAAGGAAACGGTTTTCTGTTGAGACCATCCTGAATAAGAACATTGCAACCTATGTTTAGCAATAGCACTACCTTCTTCTATCTGTCTTCTTGCTTTTCTTTTGCTGTGCACTCTCAGTCTTCAAACCTGGTAACGTTCACGCGTTTAATGCCAGCATTTTGCAATACTTTTAAAACAAAATTAAGAGGGAAGTAAATATGGTAAACGATTTATCTTTCGGTTATTTGAATGAAGAAATTTGTTATATACAAAAATTTTGTTGCTTTCACTTTTCAGTTATGTGCGTGGCCGAACCTTTTGAAGCCAACTGTCACTTCACAATATCAAAAGCTGTTACAAGATAAACGATTCAGTTTTTGTATACAATAAAAATATTGCTATTAGTTCTAATTTAATGTACTTAATTATATTTAACAAAGCATTAAAAATACTACATTAATTATATTGATTGCATATACATTATCGTACCATTCGTTATTCACTTAGTATTTTTTTTTATAAAACTTTTCATCTTAGGTATTATTATGCAACTTGATATTTCAATTAGGCTAATATTTTAATAATCTCTTATCACATGAAAAAATATCATTAACAAATAAAATACAAAAATATGGGAGGAATAGACCAAAACTCATATGTTAACAAAAACGATATATATAGGTAGATTATAATATTCATAAAGAATTCTAATAGCAGACTAGATGAAAAGTATATTATACCAATGAAATGATTCTCTGTGAATAATTAGTCAACTTATCAGCACACGTATTCCATTCACAAAAAATACTAGTAACCATAAACCTGATTGTCCCACAAAAATTAAGACAAATATTTCATCTATTACGAAGCATCCACATAACATTAGTTGTAGCAGTAAATTCAGCACAAATGAAAGCAGAATCACATTTAAGTCAGACATTATTTTTAGAGCTTCCTCAATAACATGTATAACACCATAAAGCTCAGCAACCAAAATAGTCTAAATTTCAAGAAACGCTGAAAAAACACAAATAAACACCAACTTATTGACTTAGTATTTTATAAATATTTATATAGTTTTAATTTATTTAAGTCCTTTAATTTATATATATATATTTAATTAAATATTTAATTCTTTTGTTAATAGATGTGATGTAAAATTTTGTATTAATATAAAATGAAATTGTGATTAATATAACATAATAAATAGTTTTATTATTTTTATTAAAAATGTATTAAATAAAAAGGACGAGCAAATGACAAATACTTACTTGTTATATTTTATAATCTGAAAGTCGTGAAAAATATGACAATCTCGTCATCAATTTTTTTTAATAAAAATAATGTATTACTTCATATTAATTCAATATTCTTTTATATTAATATTAAACTTTTACAACTTTAAACACGTGAAAATAAATAAGTAAAATGACAGACTAAATTAACAATAATATTATCTATTTAATAGGAAAATTAAACAGTAGAAATTCAATTGAAAAATATAATATTTTAAAATATTTAATAAATAAAAATCTAGTAGATATTTAAACTTAAAACTTAATAATATATATATATATATATATTTAATATTAATTATTTTATATGATGTAATATACTCCCTCTAGTCAGTGTTACACGGCACTTTGATAAAAACAGAAAATAAAATTAAGTGATAGATTTTCTTATTAGTCATTCACTTTTATTCTAAAATAATTGTTATTATTAAATTAATTAGTTGTATAATACCACTACCAATCCTATGGAATTTTTTAATGATATGAGACTTTTTATTATTTTTTTAATAAAAAAATTAAAATTCAAAGTGAAAGCAGGTATAAAATAGTTCCGAATCAAATATTTTAATCGAAAATTTGAAATTTAATGCTAGGCCTGAGAAATTTCATTAATTTTTTAAGAGTCATATAGTAATATTAAAAGAGAATTAAAAATATACATTTGAATCAATAAATTAAATTGAAAAGATCTTAAAAATAGTTTTAGAGTATAATTAGTATAATAATTAGATAAAAAATTAGTTATTCAGGTTTCATTTTAAGATTATTATTAAAATCTTAATCTTTTATTATTAAAATAAAATTAAAAAAAAACTAATATTCTAATCTTAATATCCTAATCAGATAAAAAAAATCTTAATATTTTATTATCAAAATAAATAAAAAATTATATAAATATAAAAAAGTTAATTATTCAGGTTTCATTTTAATATAATCATCATTTCTCTACAAATTATTATTTTTTTCTCTTATTTTTTTTTTATCAGCATTATTTTTTCTCTTATGTTCTATAACCACCTCCTTCATCGACATTAGGGGTCATCATTAGGTTTCTGGTAGTGAGTAAAGTAATATTGTTCAATTAAAATTTTGGTTAGAGTAAGTTCATTTTGTTCATTCTTCTTTTAATTCAGTTTTGAGTTTTATGGTAGTCTTGGGTAAACGTGTTTGCATGTGGTGATTATAGTTTCAGGATTAGTCTATGTTAGTTCAAAGTCCTAGTTATATGTTTGGATCATTGATCAAAATTATGTGGTGTAGGTTAGGCTATCGTGTTTTTCTCCAGGAGTTGAAACTCTTTGTGAGTACGTCTACTTCCAAACCGGTAAGAAAAATTAGTTTTACTTTTTAATAGAATCCTATAGTTTAGAAGATTTGTATGTGAAGTTGATGTGATAACAAACTTCAAAAATTCTTGTATCGTTTGTTATTGAGTAAATTATAGTGTCTTGATTGAGATTGAATGTGAAAATATAAAGATAATTGATTTTTTTGATTTGGTAAATTACATGTTGGTTGTGGTGTGAAGAAACTATTGAATATGTTTGAATTGTAGTATGAATCATTTAAAGTGTAAACACGGATGAATGTTACTTGTTTGAATTTGAAATAAATGAATGTGGTTTAGAAATGATTAATGTATAGATATATAAGTTGACTAGGAGTTTAATGAGAATAACGGTCCAACTCTAACAAAGTGATGTTGTTTTGGTCTTATATGTTTAAAAAATAAAAGTTTGAGTTTTTGATTTTTTGGTGAAATATTGAAAAATATCATTTTTATGGATTTTTTTCTAATATTTGCATTTAGGCGAGAGATTTCCGCTAAAGTGAAATATTCTCACTCAAGCGAAAATATGACTCTAAAATTTCTTTCTTCTCTTTCCATTTTCGCTTAAGTAAGAGGATTCTCACTAAGCGAAAATAGTATTAGAAATGAACTTCCTCTCAGCCTCATTTTCGCTCAAGCGACAAAACTTTCGTTAAAGCAAGACCAATTTTCGCTCAAACTAAAAAAAAATAACTTTGAGATTTGCTTTTAAAAGATTGTTTGATACTTGTTTATTGTTTTAATTAAATTTTAGGATTTTTTATTTATTTATGTATGTAGTTGAAAATAATTAGTTATGTGTTTATGTAATTTATTTTGATATATTTGGAATGAATGGTGTACTTGTGCGTAATATGAAAAATGAATTATGTGGATTTGTGACTGAGACATTATTTTTAGAAAAAAAAATATTGTGTTGAGATTGTTATGGTGATGTGCATTGATTTAGGGTTTATAATTTATAATAAACAAATTTTAAAAATATTGACTAATACTACAAAGAATTATATACATGTTAATGTGATATTCACTATTGTAAAAATGAACATTCAAATTTAAATAATTATATATTATATATTCATATATATTGTATTTACATTATTTTTTAATTTATACTTGTCATATAAATATTACATTGTAACTATTATTTATTGAAAGAACAAATGTGTTTAATTTGGGTTATGTTTTTTCACACAAAGATTTTGGCTGGGCACAAATTTGGAGTGAACTGTGAAAGTCCGTTAAATTTAACGTTGACAAAAAAAAATCAAAGAATCTAGAAGTTTTGCGTAATTGTGATGATGACGTGGAGCTTAGTTAGCAGATAAACTCTAGAAACTAACTAAAAACAAAAATTATAATACAAGCAGCTATAACTATTAAAGTTACGTGAGAAAAAATATATAATTGTAAAGAAAACCTTTTTGACAAACAAGAACACATAACTTTTCTTTATAAAATTCTAAATATGTAAACACTATTTTTCTTTATTATAAATAAAAGTAAGATTTTGTTTTTTTTAATACCTCAAATAGTGCAAAACCTAAGGTTTCTTATCAAAATATGAACCGTCAAACAAATGGTGTACCATACTAGTTCATATTTGAAAATTAAACCAATTAAAATATAAGTGTGATATTTTATATTAATATTTTGCATCAGTTGTGTCCTATAAAAAATACTTTGAAAATTAACTTATTAAAATATATAAACTTTTCAGTGGCAATATTAATATGACAATGTTTTCTGAAATAGTAACAATCAAGCATATTCAAAGAAATAAATAAAAATAAAACTGGTTTTATCCGTTTGACATTCATGAGGCAGGAACCAAAACAACCCAAAAAGTGATCATAATTCTAAAATTCACAGCACAACACATATAGAAAGGATAAAATTCCGCCACAATAAACCTTAGAAATATTTTAAACTTCAATTCATTTATGAAATATAAAATATATTTATAGAAAAACAAAATAAAATAAATGAGAATGAGATTAGAGAGTACAACCACAACAGATGAAGAAGTAGCAGAGCAAGGCGACCAAAGCTATGGACTCAAGGCCCGTAATCAAGGCCCATACCACGTCATCAACCAACGACAAGTTCCATTGAATCACACTTTCTACGCTCCAATATGACAAGTCCAACGCCGGCCACCGGAAATTCGACCACAGAAGCGACAGGTTTAGCTCCGGCCACCGGAAACTTGACGTGTACCACCACCACATCCTCCTCTCTTCTTCGACCCTTTTTTTCTTTTCTCTCCCTCTTATCTTTTTTCCTTACAATTTCACTTTCAATTGTCATGTTTCTTCTTTATAAGGTGGGGTATGGGAACGACACAAACATAATTAACACGTGTTAACCCCAAAATTCCACTCACCATAATTTTTTTTTCTAATTTCGAGAAATTATACTTTTTCATAGTTATTGATAATGTTGTATATATATAAAGCTTTGTTGCAAAAATATTTATTACGCTGAAAATATAAAGTAGGTAATTTTAATTTAAACCTTTTACTTTTTAATCGATCTTCGCTATTAATGAAATAAAAAATATTAGCAACACATTCTTTATATACCGATATAGTTCTAGAATTTCATAATAATTATTTATCCCTCCCGTTCTTAGTTTTATTTATATTTTAATGTCTGTTTTTTTTACAGCAATATCGTAATGATTCAAGTTTTTATGGTTAAATCATTTTTTATTTATTTTGAGTTATTGTTAAATCTCAATTGCTTTTTAAGTGCACCTTTTTAAGAAACTAACCATTTTTACGCGATGTTCATTCTAAAGAAAAAATTGTGCCAGAGACTCTTTCACTACTCATTCTTACAAGAAAATTTAGTTGTATTTTACAGACAATAGATAAGTTCTTTGAAGTTGAAAGGAAAAAGCACACTACGAAAATGATGTTTATATAATAGGTTAGCTTAGATAAAAATTAATGTTAGCTTTAGTTTCATCTTGACGATTTTTAGTGGGAAAAATCTATTACTTTTGTCAATCTTCCATCATTTTTATGTTGGTTTAGTTGAAAAAAATAAATAAAGAGAAAAAGAAAGTGAATAAGAAGAGAAAGATAAAATAGAAATTATTTTATATAAGATACATGTAAGAGAAAATAAATGAAAATAAAAAAGAATAAAAGAAATATAGTTATTAATTTATTACACAGGCAATTATATATTTTATAAATTAATTTTAAATTTTGGTCACAGTTAAAAATGTTCGATGAATAAAAAGTTAAATATTTAACAATTTTTAATGACTAAAGCTATCTAAAGGAAATGAATGCTCAAAAGAATGAAGGAAAACCTTTATATTTAGGATTGTAAATAAATTTGAATATATGAGTATGAAATGAATCCATTCCAATATTAATAGAAATTATACGAGTGGATTAGGTATGAGTGTGATATATGTTTGATATTTTAAATTGGATATATAGATAGTTATTAAACTACAATTAATTTATGTAATATTTCATTTTAAATTTTTGTAATTATAATTTTTTATTAATAAAAATAAAATATATTTTTTAATATTGAATTATTCACAATATCACTATTTTTTTATAAAAAATATTTAAACAAGTATAACTAGAACTAAATATATCCCTTATCTAACAAAATATGAAAAATATGAAAGAAACATACATTTTACCTCAACAGCAAAAAAAAATATATAATCGAAGTAGAACTCCTTTATTATGTTTTTTTGTTTATAAAAATTTTATTATATTTTTTTTATATAAAAGTTTTCACAACTTCACGTCTCAACTACACTTGACAACTCTTTCATTAGGTTATCATTTCTATTTTTATATAAATTTTATGGAAAATAAATATATATATAAAATTCACATTTTTTTTTCTCAAATTTTCTCATTTGTTTTATCCTTCCACGCATTTCATCCCTTGATAAAATCTCCTTTTTGGTTCTATTTTTTATAATTATAAAAATCAAGTTTGATGCCTTATTTTATTTAAAAGATTCAAATTAAATTCTACTGATATAAACCACAATAAATTGTAAAACAATACCAATAATAGTTATAATATTTATCTTTATTTGGACCAGTAGGTGTCGGTGATTTCCATGTGGACTGGCAGGTGTCCTCCACCTAACTAGAGTGACTTTCACCGGTTTCTCTCAATCCTTTGGGTTCAATTCTCACCTTATATCTGCTTACATTTACATTAATCAGATGCATTTCTAAAATGATTAAAAAAATTCCTCTTGTATGCGTCTTTTTGCATTGTAATTATAGTTCCTACTCATCAAATTCACAGGTTAAGAATTAAAACGCACATAGAATCTAGCTAGGTATAGGCTTCACCACCATTTTAGCAGTTCCTCAGTTTTAAATAGAAACAATCATTAAACAAATATTATTGTCATCTATATTTATTTTATTTAAAAATCCTTAGAGTCTCATATTCTTTCGTGATAATTAAAGAATCATGACAGATTAATATAAAAAAACTCTAAATGTTTACAGTAGGCAATTAACCAAAAATATGATAAAATTAAATGATCTAGAAACAAGTTAAAATTTGAAGAAAACTACAATCTCAGAGCAAAATTTGATATTATAGGCAATAAGTTTTGAACATTATATCCACAACAATTTCATAAACTTAATTTGTTACTATTTTGAATTAAAAAAATGTAAAGTTTTAAGTGAAAGAAAATAATGAAACGACTTTTATAATAATTGAATATAGATTAAATGTACAGAATTAAATTCACAGTTCCGTTATTATAGAAGGACTAGCAGTTTAATTGTACAATAAGCCTAAATTAAAAAATTGACGAAATTGCAATCTATCAGTTAACAAACTTCTCGCTTGAGATACTATTTTAAATAATACATAAACAGACAAAATTCTGGTAGTAAATCTCAATTTAGAAACGGGAATATCATGAAAAGCTATCTAGTAATTGTAGAATGCAACTGAATTACAGTAAGGATCAATAGCAGCTACGGTTGTCCAAATAGTCTTCACTTGAAACATGTGCACATTCCATCCATCAAAATATATGGACAATGTCGTAGGCAAATCTTTATTTTGTCAAAGAACAACATAATGGCAAGAATTTCAACAGAAGAGATGTAGACAGCAAGTTAAATTTTCTAGTGTTGTGTTTTATTGAATGCCAAACTCGAGCAACCAGCGTTTAGAACAAACATAGCACAAGTTGAATTAACATGGCAACTGCTGCTCAAGAAACTCGGAAAATTTCATTAGTTTTACTCAACATTTGAAAGTTATTCCTCTTACTAAAACTGGATATTACGAAATTACCCAACCCCCACCAAATCAATTTGTTTTTCATACTTGAAATTGTAAATTAAGTTCTGATTAAATTTAGAAAAACCTTTTCCATTATTCTCGTGTAAGACAAACAAGTGCTCCATTTTTTAACAGATTTTATTGAATTGATTTAACGAATATTCTGTCATAATCCACCACCAAACCATTATTAAAGAGAAGGATACGTCCAAAAGAGCACGAACGACTGCAGAAGTAGAAAAGGAGAAGTTATAATGCTGAACAACCCATACTCAAAAAGTGCTAAACATCAGAGAGAAGAAAAACCCCAAAATAAATCTTATGATCAAATAAGACCAGCAAGACCATATATAGACCTCTCCCAAAATTTCATTATTATAAACATAAAATGCTATTCTTGTATGCAATTTCATCAAACATCAAGGAGCTATTGGACGGCACTGCTCAGCAAGATCAATTCTAATGATATGTTACAGATACATACATAGACCCAACAAAGCTTTTATCTCCAAATATGTCATGTGAAACTGACTTTGAAAAATTCTATAATATTCTTTATTTTATTAAAAGCTAATTCAGCAAGTGTATCTTATGTGAGTGCTTAGTGTACCTTTAATGTTGAAGCATTTTGTTTTAATTAGATTTTGTTCTGAGGTTTGACTTTAGCATCTATATTAGAAAGCTTAAGTGTTCTGCTAGTACACATCGAATGCTATTCCTTGATGTCTTTTGGCTGTAATAGAATGCTTATTGTTTAAGGGAAAACATCTTCCTACACTTGCATTGATATTTAGTGTTTAAGTATAGCACATGGCAATTCCCCTCACCAGTTGGGTATCTTTAGTATATGTGCTTCGAAAGTTTGGCTAATCTAAATTGTTTGTGCCTTTCTACATATGATATTTATTCTGTAGTTGTGTTCATCTCTAACTATCTTATCCAAACTAATTTCTTCTTCAATGAAAAAAACAAACAGTCTCATACACCAAACTGAAAGAAAGATGAAATGAACACAAACAACATACCATTAAGCCACCCAGAAAGCCATCAAGAAGAACTCGATTCCAGGAGTCAAAGTATGTGTGGGTTGAAAAACTTGCTTTCGCAATGAGCCCAAGTGAAGTAAGTGCCATGAGAAGTAAGTAAAACACAAATCCTTTCAAGCCTGTAAATCCCAAAATACCAGCAACAACTCCACCAATTATAGATAAAAATGTTCGGCTGCAAAAGAGACAAAGATTCATTTGTAAACCATAGAGGACATTATATAGGTGTTTGTTTTCATACCCCCACCCCACCCACTCCACTTTTTTCTACTTCAAGTTACATCCATATACCATGGACCCGGATGACTATTTCATACAGATAAAATTAAATGATTTCATCCATACTAAAACTAACACATCAAACAGCTTGGTGACTCGCCATGTTCCATTATCAGGTAAAGAAAGAAAGGGAAGAAAAAACCCTTTCGGTTCAATGGTCCAACCCAAATATAATGTTTCAAGCTAAATTATGTATTCAAAATAATATTCATAACCAATAGCCAAACGAAACCTGTAATAGATAGTTTTCATGTTGCTTTGCATATTCTCAGCATTAAACGTCAGCAACTCATTCACTGCATTGCTTGATTTCTTCTCGGATGAAGCTGAATCTACGGCCATACCTTTCTGCCCTAGTGTAATGTGTTTCTGTAAATAGAAACAGAGTCAAATGATTTTTGGTAGAAATAATATAAATTAAATCATGCAGTTGAATTCTTAATTCAATATCCAGAACACTTGTGCTGAGGTTAACAACAGGTAATTTCAAAGGGATGGTTGAACATAAACAAGACGGATCACAAACTCATGACCACTGACCTAAGTAAGTTGTGTCATTAACAACTAGGACGCTTGACTCACACTCGAACACAAAAGGGGAAAACGAAATTAAAATTAAACAACTGGAACTCAAATCATCCCAAAAGCTAACTATTATAACTCTCAAAATCCCCAAATTATTTAGTTTCAAATTCAGTATACCTCAATGCTACCCATCCCACCGGGACATTCATAATTGGCACATAAACTCCCATGTCCAAATAAACTTTTGCCATAGAAAATTTAACAGAATAAAGGGGTCAAAATAGATAACATCATATCATATCATATAAAGCACAAATTGTCAAGAACAAAAATAAACTAATAGATAATTGCAATTTAATCAAATTAAAAGCTACGATTTAGGGTTTTGTGGCCTATGTAGTTCTGCTAAAATACTCTTTAAACGCGAACATAGAGAATTGAAATCCAACATTCAGCTACGGACACTCGCAATTCACACAAACACCAATGCTAAAGTCTCAGCGCGATGCAGGAAGTGAAACCCGATCAAGTGCGTAAGTTCTGTCATACGGCACACTTGACTACAAATTATTAATTTAGTTCAACAAATAACCCTAAGAAACACACAGGGCAATCTCTCAATAATCAGCTAAAATCGACTTGGAGTTGCCATTATTTGAATCGAAAATTGCGAATCAAATCCGATCAAACGAAATATCAGCGATTGACAAAAACAACGATACCGGATTTAAGAAACGAACTACCGAAAAACCTTTACCTTCTACTACGCTGTTTGATAAATTGTTGTTGATGCGGTGCGCGAAGAACACACACTTCACACCACTCTTTCGTGTCAATTTTCACAGATCTTCAAAACTTGCAGATACAGGGCGAATCTCCACAATATGATGACACACCGGTGAAATACGATCTGGTACCGTTAGATATATTTATATATTATAGTGATGAACGGTTGTGATATATTATTATACCTGCACCGGGTTGGGTGAAATATATAGGGTTGCATGTTATCTTCTGTTCTGAGAAAGAAATCACTTTTTTTTTAAGTTTTTAAATAATTAAAATTTATTTTTTTAATTAAATCGTAAATTATTTAAAATAATTTCTGATAAAATAAAATAGTGCAAATTTAAAGTTTTGGGTTTCGAATTAAAAAGATAATCTCATTATGATTTAGTTATCTTATATTTACATTTAAGATATGATTTGAATATTTGAAATTTTTAATGAAGGGACAAAGGACAGAAGTAGATTTATCAGTTAATACTCCTTATGATTTGTTATTTGTATCATTAAATATTGTTCTTAATTTGTTGTCCTTTTAATCTATCGTTTTTAATATTCGTAGTATAGCTTAAAGTTCAAATTTTTTAAAAGAAATTATCAATCACAATCGAAATTATTTATAATATATCTAAAATATATTTTGTTTATTAAAAAATATTTATTATAAAATTTAACCATAATGTATTTATATTTTTTTTATTTTTAGTTACATAAATAAATATTTATTTTTTGCACAAGATAAAACATTAGTTTTAATAAACTTTTATGTCATGAATTTTATAGTAAGTTATATAATATAAATTTGACTCCCCAAATTGAACAAATGAGAGCTTCTTATTAGGTCAAATGAAGTTGCTTTTAAGAGATTTCTTCTTAAGATACATGTCATATCCTAATCTTATATATTGAATATTTATTTTATTAATTTCTTTTCTTTTAAATAGATTTCTTAATTTTAATTTCAAATGTAATTATTTGATTAAACAACTAAAAAACTGTTTTTTGACCATATATAAACCATTTTCCCCTTGTGTTTATTCAGATACTTCTAAATTTAAGAATTATCAACTATAAAAAATAATTTTGTACAACAATATAAATTATTTATTTTAAATTTAAAATATAATTTATACTTTGATTAGAAGATTTAGTTTTTACATTTATGTTTTGATGATGAATAATGTAGTAACAAAAGTGTTATTGTTTTTATGCTTAATTTTGGATTAGAGTCTAGACTCTCCAAATAAATTGCATAAGCTTGATTGATTATCTTATCCATGTACATTTATTTTCTCCAAAATATTTCTAAAATAATGATCAACAACTATTTAATCGTTTAAAGAATAAA